>OJXV01000134.1_pt1 | contig 18463 bp, 15 predicted proteins | sample 1600801 | NCBI WGS metagenome assembly OJXV01 (sample SAMN04436900, study PRJEB24849) | human gut metagenome | biome: human gut; feature: NICU; material: stool | host: Homo sapiens | place: USA: Saint Louis, MO | collected 2012-03-16 | reverse complement strand
CCAGGCGGCACGGCAAAGCCTGGCCGCTGCCGAGCGTGCCGTCGCCGACGCCGCCGCAGCCGGCGGCGAGGTGCGCGGGTCTTTGAGCATCGGAGTGATCCCCACCGTCACGGCCATCGACGTGCCGCACCTACTCGCGTCTTTTCACACCAAACACCCCGCGGTTCGCATCGCGCTACGCACCGGAGGCAGCAAACAATTCCTGGGCGACATCCGCTCCGGTCAGCTCGACGTCGCCTTCCTCGGACTCGCCGAGAGCACACCCCCGCACGGGGTCACCACCAGGGAACTCTCGAGAGAATCCCTGGTCGCGGTACTGCCAGCAGCACACCCACTGGCATCGAGCACGCACGTGACGCTGGAGGACCTCACCCACGAACGGTTCGTCGACTTTCCCAGTGGAACCGCCGGCCGGGCACAGGCCGACCTTGCATTCAGCGCGGCCGGCCTTAAACGCGAGGTGGCGTTCGAAGCGATGACCATCGATCTCATCCTCGGACTCATCCGCAACGGCCTGGCAACAGCCCTCCTATCCGCCCATGTTGTCCCCGCAGACCACACGCTGGCAGCAATCACCGTGCAGGACGCGCCACGGCGAGTGGAATACCTCGCCTGGAACGACTTCAACCCCAGCCCCGCCACCACCGCGTTCCTCGACGCCGTCACTCTCCATCACTCAGAGCACGCCGAGCATTCCGCGGACCTCTCTGACGAATCACCCTCGTGACGTCTACCTAGCGGGATGAAGCGCCCCCACCAAAGCGCCTCTGGGCTACCTCAACGTCCGCACCACCGATGCCCGAGGAAGCGAGTCCCGCGAGATTGAGATCGACCCCGAACGCGCCGAAGCCGAGATCGAACGCACCTACCAGCGCAACTCCCTGACCCAGACGCAGACCCAAACCCAGACTGAGCACGTCCGGAAGGTCCTCAACGACGTGTTCGACCAGCTCGAAGGACCCAGCGAGGACGAACGCAAGCTCCTGGCCGCCCAGCGCGACAAGCTCGAAGCCGAACGCCTCAAACTCGTCCAAGCCCACTTCGCCGACACGATCCCACACGACCTCCTCAAAAGCGAACAAGACCGCATCCGCGCCAGCCTCGACCAGATCACCACACAGCTCGACAACCTCACCGACACCTATGCCAAAGCCCGAACAGGCTTGGACCAGCTCACCGAACTCCTGATCGACCTCGACGACCTCTACAACAAGTGCGAACCAGCCGAACGACGCATCCTGAACCGCGCCCTATTGATCCGCATCATCAACGAAGACGAGGGGAAAGCGACCTACTCACCAGAGACGACCACCGCCAGCGTCCTTGCCCACACCGGCATTAACGCCCCGGCGCACCTCACCGCAGAAACAAAACTGCCCCGCCATCAGGCGGGGCAGTTTCGACTATCTAATCTTACGTGGAGCTAACGGGATTCGAACCCGTGACCTTCTGCATGCCATGCAGACGCGCTACCAACTGCGCCATAGCCCCAAATTTTTTGGGCGTCGCCGTAGCGACTCCAGCAATATTACACGCTCATTGGGCAGCGGAGAAATCCGGCGGGAGGTTCAGTGATGTGAGCCTCACCCACCCAGCGCCCTCGCGCGCTCGCCTGACTTCCACGACAGCGCGGTGACAGTTGCCCATGCTCGCAAGGCCATAAAAATCGCCTAGCCCCGCGCCAATCATCGCGGACAGGCCAAGAGAAATCGCAGCGCCGTGCGCAACAACGACGACGGTGCCGGTCTCGTGTCGATCACTGAATTCGCGACAGGCCGCATCAAACCGGCGCGCGACATCCGCCCTGTGCTCGACTCGAGCCTTTTCGAGACCGCTCGAGACCCCGGCGCGCCACAGCGCAAACTCGAGAGGCCACCCCTTTTCGATCTCCTCGCGGGTCAGCCCCTCCCAGTCGCCAAAACCGCGTTCGCGCAGGCGAGCGTCGGATGAAACCTCTAACCCGTGAGACGCCGCGATTGACTCCGCCGTCGCCATCGCACGCCCAAGCGGTGAGGAGTACACGGCCGCTATGCTCTTGTCACCCGCAAGAGACTCCCCCACCGCACGCGCTTGAGCGAGGCCCGCCTCGTTGAGGGGAATATCGGAAGCGCCTTGAATGCGGCCGGCATAGTTGTAGTCAGTTTGCCCGTGACGAACGAGGATGAGGCGAGAAGCCATTACTTCTCCTGCGCCTCCGCGTCGGGACCGAGGTCAAGATCCAAGTCGATCGCCGGGGCATCACGCCACAGGCGTTCAAGGGCGTAAAACGCGCGGTCCTCCGCGTGCTGGACGTGCACGACGATGTCGGTAAAGTCGAGGAGGATCCAGCGAGCGTCCTTCTCGCCCTCGCGCCGCTTGGGCTTGTAGCCCGCTTTGAACATTTCCTCTTCCACGCCATTGACGATCGCGTTCACCTGGCGTTCCGAGTCGCCTGAGCACACGACGAACACGTCGGTGATGACGAGCTGCTCAGACACGTCGAGTGCGATCACGTTGCCCGCAAGCTTGTCGGCCGCGGCCTGCCCGGCGATGCGGGCCATGTCAATGGATTCCTGGGTTGCGGTCACGAAGCGAGTCCTCCGGAAAGGTCATAGGGAACGGTCTCGGGAATGGGGGCGATTGCTTTCGTGATGCCGGGGCCGATCACGCCCGTCACGAGAAGCACAACGAGGGTAATCGCGATCGCTGCGACGAGCAACCACGTGATCCACATGCCGATTCCGCCGGAGGTGCGACTCGGCTTGTCGAGCACCGTCCCGTCGAAGCGAGCCGCGGGCTTGGGCTCAGGTGCCTGATCGGCGGGAAGGTCACCAACCTCGAGCCACTCGGAGGCGTCGGAGAGCGGTGTCCCGTCGCTCGTCTCGTATACGGGGGCGGGTTCAGTTTCAGGATCGGCAGGCTTGGGTGCGAGTGCCTCGGAAGCGCTCGGCACCGACGTTTCGGGATCGGCAGGCTTGGGTGCGAGTGCCTCGGAAGCACTCGGCGCCGACGTTTCGGGATCGGCAGACACGGAGGTCCAGGCCGACGCCTGCCCAGCCTCGACTGATTCTTGCTCCGTGGGGTCGAGGGTCGGCTCTTCGGGTGCGGTCTCGGCGCTTTCGGCCCCGTCGATGGCGTCGCTCGTGGCGGGATTTCCGGCATCCTCGGCGCTGCCGATCTCTTCAGGATCGAGAACCGCGGTCTCGTACGCGTCAGTCGCGGGTTCGTCAGGGGTTACGGCTTCTCGGCCGAAGCGGGCGCCGGGCCATGAACCCTTCTTCGTGCCGACACTAGCCGCGGGAAGATCGTCACTCAGGGGGTCCGGGGTAGCTGCCGAAACCTCCTGAGGCGCGGTCTGTTCCGCAGCCTTGCCTCTTTCGGTCTCCACGGCCGCGACTGGCTCGGAGGGTACGTGCGCTTCAGGCTTGGCCTCAACCGTGGGCTCCACGAGGATGTCGGCGCGGCGCTTTGCGCGCTTGCCGGTGTAGTGCTTCAGCTCGGGAAGCTGATCGTCTGCGACCGGAGGAATCACCGCCGTGCGGCGCGCATAAAGCGTGAGATCGCCCGTCACGCCGCGAGTTGCCGACGTGTTGTTCTCGTCTCCGCTCATTGCACGAGCGCGGCGCCCGTGCCGACGACCGGAAAGCTGCGTCTCAGTTCCCGTCATGCTCACTTCCTAGATAGAGCTTGTATTTGTTGATGTATTGCACGACGCCGTCGGGGACGAGGTACCACACCGGTACCCCCCGCTTGACGCGTGTGCGGCAGTCAGTTGACGAAATCGCCATCGCGGGAACCTCGATGAGGGTCACCCCGCTTGGCGGGAGGCCATCGGTGTTGATGTCGTGGCCGGGGCGCGTGACCCCCACGAAGTGCGCGAGGTCAAAAATCTCGCTGTAATCCTTCCACGTGAGGATGTTCGTGAGAGCGTCCGCTCCCGTGATGAAGAACAGGTCGTCGTTCGGCAATTGCGCGCGAAGGTCACGAAGAGTATCGATCGTGTAGGTCTGCCCTGGTCGATCGATATCGACACGCGAAACCGTAAAGCGCGGGTTCGCAGCCGTTGCCACGACCGTCATGAGGTAACGGTGTTCGGGGTCGGAAATCTCCTTATCCGACTTCTGCCACGGACGCCCAGTGGGGACGAAGATCACCTGGTCAAGGCCGAAAACCGACTGGACTTCGCTCGCGGCAACGAGGTGGCCGTGATGGATCGGATCAAAAGTCCCACCCATCACGCCAATCCGGCGCTTTGCGCTCATGCGGAATGCCTCAGCGGGAGGTGCCGCTGCGGTGCTCGCGCTCAACCTCGGCGACAGTCTTCGCGCTCGAGGACGGTTCCTGGTGGAGACCGCTGAAGAGCGACGTGATCACGAGCAAAAGCATGAGGATCACAAACGCCGCGACGCCGAACACGGCAGGGTGCGGCCCGTGAGAGTGTGCGGCGGCCTCTTCGGCGAGGATCAGAAAATCAGCGTGCATGCCAGACCTTTCGCAATCGTTCATCCCATCGAGGGGCTATGCCATTGTTCCACACATTGCCCCGCGCGCGAGGGTTACGCCGCGAAGCTCACCCCCTCACGTGGCCTTCGCCTCGCACAATCCACGTGGTACTCGTGAGCTCACGAAGGGCCATGGGCCCGCGCGCGTGCAACTTTTGCGTGGAGATGCCGATCTCCGCGCCGAAACCAAATTCGCCCCCGTCACTGAAGCGCGTCGACGCATTGACCATGATGACAGCGGAGTCGAGTCCCGCGATAAAGGCCCGTTCACTCTCAATGGAAGAAGTAAGGATTGATTCGGTATGCCCGCTCGTATGGGTGCGGATGTGCTCCACCGCTTCGTGCACATCGGCAACAACCTTGATAGCGAGGTCCAGCGAAAGGTACTCGGTGAAGAAATCTTCCTCTCGAGCTTCCACGACGCGCGCGGGCCCGCCGTGAAGCACCGCATAGGAGCGAGCATCCGCGTGCAGCACTACTTTTTTCGGGGCGAGCGCCTCGGCTAGACGTGGCAGGAAATCCTGGGCGATGCGTTCGTGGACGAGGAGGTTTTCGAGCGCATTGCACACCCCCACGCGCTGGGTCTTCGCATTGACCACGATGTCGATCGCGCGGTCCAGATCCGCGCTTTCATCGACAAAAATGTGCGTGTTTCCCGTTCCGGTCTCGATCGTCGGCACAAGGCTCTCCTCGACAACGCGGGAGATGAGGCCCGCCCCGCCACGAGGAATGAGGACATCGACGAGACCTCGAGCGCGCATGAGGGCACTAACGCCCTCACGCCCGAGGTCATCGAGGGAGGCCACGAGTTCCGCGGGAAACCCTTCGCCCGTGAGCGCGGTCCTGATTGACTCCACCAGGGCGCGATTAGTGGACGATGCGGCGCTTCCTCCCCGAAGGATGACGGCATTGCCCGACTTGAGTGCGAGGGCTGCCGCGTCAACGGTAACGTTCGGCCTGGCCTCATAGATCATGCCAATCACCCCGAGCGGAACGCGGACTTCGGTGAGCGAAAGCCCGTTCTCGAGCACCCCGCCACGCACAACCTCGCCGACCGGATCGGCAAGGGCTGTGGTCGCGCGCACCTGGGCGGCAATCGCCTGCACGCGAGACGGGTTCAACGCGAGGCGATCTCTCAGGCCCGGATCGATTCCGCTCTCATCCGCACGGGCAAGATCCTCGGCGTTCGCCTCGAGGATTCGCGCGCAATCCGCGTCAAGCTTCGCGGCTATCGCACGCAGAAGGGAGTCCTTTCGCGTGCGATTCTCGCGTGCAATCGTGCGTTGGGCGCGCTTGGCGCGCGCAGCAATGTCGTGAACCCTCTCGGTCACCGTCAACTGCTCATTCATGAGCACCACTTATAGCGCATATCTCCCACCAAAGCGTCTATTTCAGCAGCACGAGATCGTCCCTGTGCACAACCGTGTGCACCCCGATCTCGCTTTCGCGCGCAGCAACCTCTTCCGATGTGAGCCCCATGATGCGCGAGATAGCGTCGGAAGAAAAATACGTGAGCCCGCGCGCCCGTACCCGCCCCGAGCCGTCAGCGATGTCCACGGGAGATCCGGCCGCGAACGTGCCCTCTACGCGCGTGATTCCCACGGGAAGAAGCGAACGTCTCTGCTCGACAACCGCGTGTACCGCGCCCTCGTCGAGCACCAGGGTGCCCTCCCCGCGGCTCGCGTACATGAGCCACATGAGTCGAGACCGCCGGCGACCCGTGGTGCGCGCCGGAAAGAACGTGCCGAAATCTTCGCCTGAGAGAACGGCATCGAATCTCGCGGGGAGAGTGAGAACGCACGCGGTTCCCGTAATGGTGGCGTTATGGGCGGCCGAAAGCTTCGTCACCATCCCACCGGTTCCGACGGTTGACCCGCGTGAGCCGATTTCGACCCCTTCGAGTTTTGCCGCATCCTTCACGCAGGCGATTCTCTCGGCCCCCGGTTCCTTAGGCGGGCGTGTGAAAAGTCCATCGACATCGGTGAGAAGAACGAGGAGGTCGGCTCCCGTCACTTGCGCGACGAGGCTCGCGAGGCGGTCGTTGTCGCCGAAATGGATCTCGCGAGTGGCGACCGTGTCGTTCTCATTGACGATGGGGACCGCCCCTGCGGCGAGCAGCGCGTTGAGCGATGCCCGCACGTTCCTGTATTTCTCGGGGTGAACCATGTCGTCCTCGGTGAGCAACACCTGCCCCACAAGCACATTGCTCATGCCGAAGGCCTGCGACCATTCACGAATGAGCATGCCTTGCCCGACCGAGGCGAGCGCCTGGCTATCGGTGATCGACTCGGGTCGCGCGTTAAAACCCATCGGGCGAAGCGCCGCGGCGATGGCACCCGAGCTGACGATGACGACCTCGCGTCCCTCGTGAACAAGGCGCGACACGCTCGAGGCGAGTGCCCAAATCGCGTTGCGGTTGAGGTCACCGCTTGGAAGCGTGAGCGAACTCGAACCGATTTTCACCACGATGCGCTGTGCGCGCGTGAGAGAGGCTCGCGTATCGAGCCGTGCGGGGTCGTGTACACCGTGCCCGATACGTACCTTGTCGATTCGCGTCATTAGTCGTCTTTCGAAGGATCAGACCAGTGTCCTGCTTTACGCTCCGCTTCCATCGCACTGATCCGGTCCATGCGTTCCTTCACACGCACACGACGCACCTCGCGCTTTTCCTGACGCGTCGGGCGGGTACGCTCCTCAAGTCGCATGTCCGTACCGCGCTGGCCGAGGAATTCCGCACCTGTGACCATGGTCGGCTCCCAATCAAACACAACCGCGTCGTCTCCTGGGCCGATCACGACCGTGTCTCCGGCTTTCGCGCCCTTCTTGAAGAGTTCGTCCTCGATACCGAGGCGATTGAGCCGGTCGGCGAGGTACCCCACAGCCTCGTCATTTGCGAAAGCCGTCTGACGCACCCATCGCTCGGGCTTGTCACCGCGGATGCGGTACACGCGCTGCCCCTCGAACTCCTCCGGGGTGATCGTAAACCCGCCCGAATCCTGGTCCTCGGGGGTGATCGCGATCGTGGGGCGCTCGTCGCGCTCGGGGTTCGGGTTCTCGAGGCGCTGGCGCTCCACGAGGGCTCCGAGGGTCAGCGCAAGCTCGCGAAGGCCCGCGCGAGTCAGGGCGGACACTTCGAGAACGGGAACACCACGCTCCTTGAGCTCTTCACGCACCATATCGGCCATGTCTGACCCGTCCGGCATATCAACTTTGTTGAGCACGATGACCGTGGGGCGCTCCATGAGGGGCGGAAGGCCAAGTCGACTCGACTCAGAATCGAGCCGTTCGGCGTACGTGCGCAGCTCGGTTTCGATGAGCTCGAGATCGTGGACCGGGTTGCGCTCCGCTTCCATCGTCGCGGCGTCAAGCACGTGGACGATCACGTGACAACGCTCGATATGCCGAAGGAAGTCGAGGCCGAGCCCCTTGCCTTCGGACGCGCCGGGGATGAGCCCGGGAACGTCAGCCATCGTGAAGCGGAATTGCTCTTGCTCGACCACCCCGAGATTCGGGGTGAGAGTTGTGAACGGGTAATCCGCAATCTTCGGGCGCGCCGCACTCATCGCGGCGATGAGCGAACTTTTGCCCGCGCTCGGGAAGCCCACGAGGGCTACGTCGGCGATGGACTTCATCTCAAGAACGATGGAACGTTCCTCGCCTGGTTCGCCTAGGAGAGCGAAACCCGGCGCCTTGCGCTTTGAACTCGCGAGGGCGGCGTTCCCGAGGCCACCCTTACCGCCACGCGCCGCAACGAACCGCGTACCTTCACCGACGAGGTCCGCGAGGAAGTTTCCTTCCTTGTCGCGCACGACGGTACCTTCGGGGACCTGGAGCACGAGATCCGCGCCTTTCGTCCCCTCGCGGAAGTCTCCCTTCCCAAATCCGCCCGACTCGGCGCGGCGGTGAGGGAGGTGGTGAAAGTCCATGAGCGTCGTGACATTGCGCGAGACCTCGAGGATGACGTTGCCGCCGTCGCCTCCGTTGGCGCCGTCGGGCCCCGCGAGAGGCTTGAACTTTTCACGCTTGATCGAGGCGCAGCCATTGCCACCATCACCGCCGGTGATGTGGAGAACAGCGCGGTCAATGAAGGTTGCCATGGTGGCCTTTCGACGCGAGCGGATGCGCGAAGAGCGCTCTTGGCACCAGCCTAAGCTGATCCGCTCTGGAGTGCAGGGAGGTTAAACGTGAGGCGGGGAAGAGCCCCGCTGGGCACTTCCCCGCCTCACGTGTGAAAGTGGGCCAGCCTCAGGCCGAGGCCACCACGTTCACCACGTTACGGTCGCGCTTACGCGCGAACTCGACGACGCCCTCGGTGAGAGCAAAAAGCGTGTCGTCGCCGCCACGGCCAACGCCCTGGCCCGGGTGGAAGCGGGTGCCGCGCTGGCGAACGATGATCTCGCCCGCGCCAACTTCCTGGCCCGCGAAGCGCTTCACGCCGAGGCGCTGAGCGTTCGAGTCGCGGCCGTTCTTCGAGGAGCTAACGCCCTTCTTTGATGCCATGAGTCAGTACCTTCTCTCGATATTTGAGATCGCTCAGGCGATCTTCGTGACCTTGAGCCGAGTCAGTTCCTGACGGTGGCCCTGGCGCTTCGTGTAGCCGGTCTTGTTCTTAAACTTGAGGATGCGAACCTTGGAACCGCGGAAGTCTTCGATCTTCTCAGCGGTCACGGTGACCTTCTCGAGGTCTTCCTTCGCGGAGGTCACCTTGTCACCGTCAACCAGGAGGACGGGAGCGAACTCTACGGTGTCACCCGCCTCGCCGGCCACGCGGTTGATCACGATGGTGTCACCAACCGACACCTTCTCCTGACGACCGCCTGCGCGGACGATTGCGTACACCACGTCACTGCTCTTTTCTCGTTGCTGACAATTATGCTGGGTGTTTTCCCTCAAACCGCGCGGGCCACCGGTTGGGGCTTTACGGTCACTGCCGAAAGCGCGACCGCGAGAACCGCTGCGGGAGGGAAAAGTCTACGGCACGAAATGCACCGACGTATAGCTTACGAAATGCATTCCCCAGAATCAACCGTTGCAGGCATCGCGACCTGCGAAAACGCTCGAGAATCCTGTGGAACTCATCACGTCACTCGCCCTGCGAGTCCCCGCTGTGACCCACGGCAGTGTCCTCGGTCTCAGTGGAGGCACCCGCGGGGGCCTCAGAAGTCGTGGGCGGCTCCGCTGATTCAACGGGTTCGCCACCCTCAGCCGGCGCGATGACCTGACCGTCGACAGTCACCTCGGGGGCCGAATGACCGGTGCTCGCAGCGGCAATCGAGGCAATCGTTGCGCGCGCGAGGGCACGCGAAGCCTCGTTGTCTTCAAGCCTGTGAACGTCCGAAGCATTCTTTGAATCGACGAGATCCTGCACGGCGTCTTTCGCCGAGGCGGCCTTGTCCTCGGCGGACTGCCCCTTTGACTCTCGCTTCGCCGACTTATTCGAATCGCCGTCTGAGTTGCGCGACTTCTTGGAGCGCCTGCGCGACTTCTTGGGCTCATCGTCGAAGGCGGGCGGCTCGTGATGATGCTGGCCGTCGAGATCGATTTGAATGCCACGCCCATTGCAGGCCTCGCACATGGTCGAGAACGTTTCAACGAGGCCCGCGCCCACGCGCTTGCGGGTCATCTGCACGAGTCCAAGGCTCGTGACTTCCGCGACCTGATGCTTGGTGCGGTCACGCGAAAGGCACTCGATCATGCGGCGCAGCACAAGATCGCGGTTAGCTTCGAGAACCATATCGATGAAGTCCACCACGATAATGCCGCCGATGTCGCGAAGTCGAAGTTGGCGAACGATCTCCTCGGCCGCCTCGAGGTTGTTACGGGTCACGGTTTCTTCGAGCGAACCGCCAGTTCCCGTGAACTTGCCCGTGTTGACGTCAACGACGGTCATGGCCTCGGTGCGATCGATGACGAGCGAACCGCCGGAGGGCAGGTAGACCTTGCGGTCCATCGCCTTCATGAGCTGCTCATCCACGCGGTATTTCGCGAAGGAATCCTTCTCCCCCACGTGTTTCGTGACGCGCTCGAGAAGATCGGGGGCGACCTCGCTAATGTATTCGTGCAGCTCCCTGTAGACGCTTTCGCCTTCGACGATGAGCGACGTGAAATCTTCATTGAAGATGTCGCGCACAACCTTGATCGCGAGATCCGGTTCGGTTGAGAGCGCGGTCGGGGCGTTCTTGCCCTTGGCGCTCGCTTTTTCGATCTTCTCCCACTGCTTCTGGAGTCGCTCGACGTCACGCTTGAGTTCGTCTTCGCTCGCGCCTTCAGCCGCGGTGCGCACGATAACGCCCGCTTCCGCGGGAACGATCGACTTGAGGATCTTCTTGAGGCGCGCACGCTCCTTGTCGGGAAGCTTCCGGCTGATGCCGGTCATCGATCCACCCGGGACATAAACGAGGTAGCGACCAGGCAGAGAGATCTGGCTCGTTAGGCGCGCGCCCTTGTGGCCAATTGGATCCTTCGTCACCTGGACCAGCACGGGATCGCCCGCCTTGAGAGCGGATTCGATGCGGCGCGGCTGCCCCTCGAGGCCAGCGGCATCCCAATTGACCTCGCCCGCGTAGAGCACGGCGTTGCGACCGCGACCGATATCAACGAAGGCAGCTTCCATCGATGGGAGAACGTTTTGGACCTTACCGAGGTAGACGTTGCCCACCATCGACGTGTGCGACTTCTGCGCCACGTAGTGCTCGACGAGGATGTTGTCCTCGAGCACCACGATCTGGGTTCGGCCCGGTCGTTCGCGCACGATCATCGTGCGCTTGACGGACTCGCGGCGAGCGAGGAACTCCGACTCGGTAATCGAGTGGCGCCTACGGCCGGATTCGCGGCCCTCGCGACGGCGCTGCTTCTTCGCTTCCAGGCGAGTCGAGCCTTTGACAGCCTTGACTTCGTCCCGCGCCTCGCGAACCTTGACGACTGTGTTCGGCGGATCGTCGGGGTGGGGCTCATCAGAGCCGCCTGAGCTGCCCGTTCGGCGGCGGCGACGGCGGCGACGGCTCGACGTGCCACCCTCGTCATCGCTGTCATCCGCATCGGTCGACGAGTCGCGATCGGCGACGTCCTTGGGCTCCTCTTCGCCATTCTCGCCCTGGGGCGAGTCGTCCTCACTCTTGCTTCCGCGACCGCGACGGCCGCGTCCGCCACGGCGGCGACGTCGGCGCGAGCTTCGCTGCGTGCCTTCACCGTCGGATTCTTCGGACTTTTCGGTGTCGTTCGCGCCCGTCTCCGCTTCATCTTCGCTCGCGGATTCCGAATCGGAGCCCTTTTTCTTCGCGCTGCGTTCAGTGCGGGCAGCCTCGCGCGACTCGCGCTCGGCACGCTCGATAGCTGCACGACGTGCGGCTTCGAGATCGGGAGCGCCAAAAGTAATGTCAACGGAGGCTTCGGCGAACGGGTCGCTGGCCTCTTCGCTATCGTCGATATCGCTCGCGGTCGCGGTCGGTTCCGAGGTCGGAGTAGGGGCCTGGAAGAGAAGCGAGGCAAAGCCGAGCATGTCGGGGGCCGACGGCTCTTCGGTTACCTCGACGCTCTGACGAGAATCGGCGAGGGCCTTGAGATCACTCGAAATGTCATGAGCCCCGAAGGAGCCTTCTTCTCGGCCGTCGGATTCTCGCGTGTCCGTGTCGGGTGCGGATTCGGATGCCTCGCTCGACGCACCCTCTTCATGATCCGTACGCCCCTCATCGAAGGCCGCGGGCTCACTCTCGTTTTCCACGACTGAGCTTTGGGCGGACGGCTCAGGCGAATTAGAACGTGCGGCATCGCTCGCGGGAATACTTGTTGCCGACTTCCCTGCCTTCTCTGCCTCTTTCTTGGCGGCCCGCTCGGCAAGCCGACGCTCGCGAAGATTGAGGGGTTTAGCGTCGCTCACGACGGCACTGCCTTGAGCGGCAACGCTCGTGTGCGCACTCGAGGAAGGAGCCGTGTGCTCCGGAGCGACAGAAGGCGCCCCTGCGGGCGCTCCTGCGGCGCGTCGTGCACGACGGCGCGGGCGCGAGGCGCCCTGACTACTCGATGATTCGTTATAGGAATCCACTTCAGCCATGTGGCTGCTCCGTTCTAGGGCGGCCCAGCGCATCCTGGAGCCGCCATATGTCATCGCCCGTGGGCGGAAGCCGAATTAACCCTCCCCCTTCGCGCTGCTCTTCACGAGCGCTGCGACACCCGAAGCCTTGCGTCACGGCCAAAGCGTGGCCGGAGCGACAACCGGATAGCGGGGGATCCTTTACGCCGGATGCGTCGGCGCAAACATCACCGCCAAGTATCGCACACGATGGCACGAATCGCTCGCAGGTAGGCAGCCGTCGGACACCTCGCGAGTGACCGCGCAGCGCAACAATGCCACCCGCAAACAGCGACGCACCGCCCGCAGCGGCACCCTTTTCGCGAGGCAATCATTGCATAAAACGGCGTGGCGACACGGCAAAAACCGCAGGCCAGAAACGCCTTAGAGGCGTAGAATGGCAAACAGCAAAGCCGGGCCTAAAGCCCCGACCAGCCACCCTCGAGGTTCCTAACCTGAGGGTGAACCACCCTGTCCCTCTCTAGAAAAGGACGCTCATGGACGCGCTCGATCTCGCGCGGTGGCAGTTCGGCATCACGACCGTCTACCACTTCATTTTCGTGCCGCTCACGATCGGTCTTTCGCTGCTTGTCGCAATCATGCAAACGATCGCTGTACGCGCAAAAGATCCCGTGAAGGCCGATTCGTGGACGCGCATCACGAAATTCTTTGGCTCAATGCTCATCGTGAACTTCGGCATCGGTATCGCGACCGGTATCGTCCAGGAGTTCCAGTTCGGCCTGAATTGGTCTGAGTACTCCCGCTTCGTGGGCGACATCTTCGGAGCGCCGCTCGCACTCGAGGGACTCGCCGCCTTCTTCATGGAATCAACCTTCCTCGGTCTGTGGATCTTCGGCTGGAACCGCCTCCCGAAAGGCCTGCACCTCCTCACGATCTGGATGGTGGCAATTGGCACGACCCTTTCGGCGTACTTCATCATTGCCGCGAACTCGTTCATGCAGCACCCCGTCGCTGCCGTGTTCAACCCTGAAACCGGCCGTGCGGAGCTCGACCCCTCGCAGGGCGGCATTTTCGCGCTCCTGACGAACGTTACGACCCTCGCGGCCTTCCCTCACGTGATTGCCGGTGCATGGCTCGTGGCCGGCTGCTTTGTCACCGGCATTGCCGCATGGCACATGGTGAAAAACCACAAGCGCGCCGAGGACCAGACCCTCTCGGGCGAGGAACAGGCCGCTGCCGGCCACCTCGCCAAGAACGTATGGCGTCCCGCAACCCGCTTCGGAGTCCTCGTCATGGTGCTGTCCGCCGTCGGCCTCCTGGCATCGGGCGACTTCCAGGGCAAGCTCATGTTCGAGCAGCAGCCCATGAAGATGGCCTCGGCTGAAGCCCTGTGCCACACCGAAACGGGCGCGAGCTTCTCGATCCTCTCGGTCGCGGGTCCCCGCGCGTTCTCTCAGGACTGCACCGACATCTCGCACATCATTGAAATCCCGTACGTGACCTCGATCCTCGCGACGAATGACCCGAACGCAACGCTCAAGGGCGTGACTGAGCTCAACGCTGAATACAAAGAAAAGTTCGGCGCTACTGCCGTCGATGCGAGCGGCAAGACCGTCGACGTCGACTACCGCCCGAACCTCTTCGTCACCTACTGGTCCTTCCGTCTCATGATCGGCTTCGCGGTCTTCTCGGGCATCCTTGCCGTCTGGGCCTTCTGGGTTACGCGTGGCAAGGGCGAGAAGGCACGCACCTCGGGTTCGACCTGGTTCGCGCGCTTCGCTCTGTTTGCGATCCCCATGCCGTTCATCGCCAACGCCTTCGGCTGGATCTTCACCGAGATGGGCCGTCAGCCGTGGATCGTTGCGCCGTCACCCACCGGCGACCCGCTCGTGCGGCTGCTCACGATGCAGGGCGTCTCAGGCCACGAAGGCTGGCAGGTGATCGTTTCGCTCGTGGTCTTCACGCTTCTGTACGGCGTGCTTGCGGTCGTGTGGTATTACCTCATGCGCAACCAGGCCCGCAAAGACATCAAGGCTCCGCGCTCGCTCTCCGCGAAGGAGAGTGCAGCTCCCGCTGAGATCGATACCCCGACCATCAGCTTCGGCTACTGAGAGAGAAAGGAGTAGACAATCATGGAAGCAACGTTCCTACAGACTCTGTGGTTCATTCTCGTCGCAGTGCTGTTCCTCGGCTACTTCATTCTCGAGGGCTTCGACTTCGGCGTGGGCATGAACGTCTTCGCGCTCGGCAAGGGCGAGGAGAAACGGAAGAATCAGATCATCACGACCATCGGCCCCGTGTGGGACGCAAACGAGGTGTGGATCCTCGTGGGTGGTGGCGCGCTGTTTGCCGCGTTCCCCGAATGGTACGCGACGATGTTCTCGGGCTTCTACCTCGCGCTCATCATCATCCTCGTGGCGCTCATCGTGCGCGTGTGCGCATTCAAATACCGCAACAAGGTTGAGAGCGCGTCGTGGAAGTTCGCGTGGGACATCTGCCACTTCGTTGGCGGTCTCGTTCCGGCACTCATTTGGGGCGTGGCCGTGGGCAACATCGTGCGTGGCGTCAGCATGGAGGCGAATGCCGGCGGCAAGAGCGTCGTCACTGATTCCCTCTTCGACCTTCTGAACCCGTTCGCGCTTCTCGCAGGTGTGGTGTTCGTGCTCCTCTTCTGGCTGCACGGCACGCTGTTCCTCGCTCTTCGCACCACGGGCGAGGTTCGACACGACGCGAACAAGCTCGCGGGCGTCATCGCCATCCCGACCATCGTCGCGGCGGCAGCGTGGGTCCTGTGGGCCCAGCTCGCCTACTCGAACAACGCCTGGACGTGGATCCCGCTCGTCGTCGCAGCGCTCGCCCTTATCGGGGCGTTCGTGCTGAACCGCGCAGGGCGCGAGGGCCTCGCGTTTGCTTCGACGTCGGTCGCTATCGGCTTCGCCACGATCATGGCCTTCGGCGCGATCTTCCCGAACGTGCTCCCTGCCGCCAATGATCCGGCTCTCTCGCTGACCGTCATGAACGCCTCGAGCACCGAGTACACTCTTCGGGTCATGACGATCGCGACCGTCATTTTGCTCCCGATCGTTCTCGCCTACCAGGCTTGGGCCTACTGGGTCTTCCGCGCTCGCGTTACGGGCGAGGGTTTCCCGGCCGCCCACGCGGCGAACCTCGCGCGAAAGGCGAAAGAGGGCTACCGCAAAGCCTTCGACACGGAAAGCTAAAGCACCTTTGGCAAAGCGACAGCCTCCACTTGATCCGAGACTCCTCCGTCACGTTCACAGCGCTCGCGCGCACGTGATCCGCACGGTTGTCTTGGGCCTCGTGGAGGCTGTTTGCGCAATCACGACCGCATGGTGCGTCGCCTCTCTCGGCGCGGATCTCCTCGCCCACCGAACATGGCCGCACGACAACCCCCTCCCACTCATCGTGCTCGCGATCGCGCTTGTGATTCGTGCGAGCGCCGTGTGGTACACGCAAGCCACGGGCCACCGTGCAGCGACCGAAACGATCGGAGAGCTGAGGCGGGCCGTCGTCGAGACGAACGCGCGTCTCGGCCCGCGCGGACGCACGGGCGAAGCCGCCTCGACAGCCGCACTCGCCACCGCGGGGCTCGAAAACCTCCGTCCCTATCTCACGGGGTACGTCCCGCAGCTTGCACTATCGGCGACAGTCACCCCACTCGCACTTACCGCGATCGCGGTATGGGATCTCACCAGTGCGATCGTCGCGTGTATCGCCCTTCCGCTCATCCCCATCTTCATGATCCTCATCGGGAAAATGACTGAAGGCTCCTCGGCCCGCTCTCTCGCGACCATGCGCACGCTGTGGGCCGAGACTCTCGATCTGGTCGAAGGCCTCCCGACGCTACGTGCGCTCGGCCGCGCACAGGGATCCGAGCGCATCGTCGCGGACCTCGGCGCGCGACACAAGAAATCCGCAATGACGACCCTTGCGTGGGCGTTCCTTTCGAGTTTTGCTCTCGAACTCATCGCTACCCTCGGCGTCGCGCTCATCGCCGTCTCCATCGGTTTGCGCCTCGTGGGCGGCGCAATGGAGCTTTTTCCGGCAATCGCCGTGCTCGTTCTTGCCGCCGAGGTGTATCTCCCCTTGCGCCTCGTGGGCCAGCAGTTTCACGCCTCGACGGATGGCCTCGCTGCTGTCGACGCCGCCTTCGAGATCCTCAATGCCCCCGCAGCGGCGGGCAAAGTGGAAACCGGTGACGAGGTCACCCGCCCCGCTGCCCCCTCGCTATCGCGCACGAGCATTGTCCTGCGTGATCTGAGCGTTGCGGGGCGCGACCGTCTCGCGCCTGCCCACCTCACTGCCGTCATCACACCCGGCCAGATCACTGCCCTTCGCGGCGCGAGTGGCGAGGGAAAATCGACGACGATCGCCGCCATCCTCGGGCTCCTCACGCCGACCACGGGCAGCGTGCTGCTTCGCACCGAGGAGGGAAACAGCATTGCCCTCAGTGAGATCGATCGAGAAAGCCTCTGGGCGCAGATCGCATGGCTGCCTCAGCGCCCCGTCGTGGGCCCTGGCACCCTGCGCGAGATCCTCCACGAGTCCCTTCCCGCGGGGATTGCCCCGGGAACCGAAGAGGCACACGCCCCCATTACGAGGGCGTCACGTGCGACCGGTCTCGACACACACGTCGCGGATGTTCACGGCTGGGACGTCGAACTTGGCCGCGGTGGAACCGGGCTTTCCGTCGGTCAGCGCCAGCGCGTCGCCCTCACAACCGCCCTCCTCGAGGCGAAACCACTCGTTATTCTCGACGAACCCACTTCGCACCTCGACGGGGCGAGCGAGGCGATGATCGTTCGCCTGCTCGAGACGCTGCGCGAACAGGGCTCAAGCGTCCTCGTGACCGCCCATAGACAGGCTCTCCTCGATGTCGCCGACCAGGTGATCGATGTGCGTGCCGCGGAGGTGCCAGTCCCGTGAAAATATCGTCGCGCGCTCTTTCACGCATGCATGAGCTCATGGAGATCAGCCCGCGTCAGCTCACATCAGCGGTCGCCGCAGGTGCAGCGACACTCGCGAGCGCCTTTGCCCTCGCGGTTGTGTCGGGCTACCTCATTACAAAGTCGTGGACGATGCCGCCAGTTCTCGACCTTTCCGTTGCCGTCGTGTCCGTGCGTGCTCTTGGCATTTCCCGCGGCGTCTTTCGGTATTTCGAGCGCCTGCTCACGCACGATGCCGCCCTCACCGGCGTCGCGCGCCTGCGTACCAACATGTACGCTGGGCTTGCGAGCGCCCCCTCAGCCCTCGCAGGGCGCCTCAAACGCGGCGATCTACTCGCGCGTATCGGCGATGACGCCGAAGACATGGCGAACGATGTCATTCGTGCCGTGGTGCCCGCCCTCGTCGCACTCGTCATGGCAGTCGCGATCCTTGCGACCATCGCCCCATTCTCGCCGATTGCGGCACTCGCCATGCTCGTTGGCCTCACCTTCGCGACGATCATCGCCCCGTTCTTCGCCTTCAAGGCGGCGCTCGTGGCGGAGCGCGAACTCGTCGAGGCCCGCTCTCGCCTCAATACGCTCTCGCTTTTTGCCCTCGACAACGCTGACGTCCTTCGCGTCAAGGGGCAATGGAACAGCACCCTCGCCGACCTAGAGGCCGCCCAGGAACAGTTTGATGCGGCCCTCGACAAAGCAGCCGTGCCCTCGGCTTTCGCACGTAGCAGCACCCAGATCGCTATGATCCCCGCGCTTCTCGGCTCGATTCTCGCCGCGGGCGCCGTCTACAACCTCGAAACCACGGGGTTGCTTGGCGGCCTCATCGGCCACACGGCGGGCATCATCGGCGTCATCATTCTCGCCCCGCTGTCGAGCTTTGAAGCGGCATCTGTTCTCCCGCAAGCAGCCAGTCAGCGCGCACGTTCGATCGTCGCCGCTGAACGCCTCCACGAACTCGATCCAGGCAACGCCCCGATCGCCTCAGCGTT
>OJXV01000132.1_pt1 | contig 18652 bp, 12 predicted proteins | sample 1600801 | NCBI WGS metagenome assembly OJXV01 (sample SAMN04436900, study PRJEB24849) | human gut metagenome | biome: human gut; feature: NICU; material: stool | host: Homo sapiens | place: USA: Saint Louis, MO | collected 2012-03-16 | reverse complement strand
CCGCCGCTTCCTCGTTCGCTCTCATTCGAGCGTTTACGCTATGCCGTTCAGGCGCGCGCACCCTTCGCGGCAACGACCTGGACAACGAGGTTTGCGTAAACCTCTTCGTGCAGGCGCACCGTCACGGTGTACTCGCCGAGCGACTTGATCGGCGCGGTGAACTCGACCTTGCGGCGATCGATCTCGCGATCGAAGCCAGCCTTAACGGCCTCGGCAACCTCGGCGGCGGTCACGGCGCCAAAGAGGCGGCCGTTCTGGCCCGCGCGCTCGGCCACGACGACCGGCTTGGTCTGGAGGAGGTCACGCAGTGCCTGCGCATCCTCGAGCGACGCCACGGCGCGCTTCGAGTTTGCGGCAGCCATCTGCTCGAGCTGACGCTCAGCGCCCTTGGTCCACGGCGTGGCAAGGCCGCGCGGCAGAAGGTAGTTGCGCGCGTAGCCGGCCTTGACCTCGACGACATCGCCGGGGCCGCCGAGCTTGGAAACCTCGTTGGTGAGGATGAGCTTGGTAGTAGCCATTTTTCTCTATCCTTCCTTGGCTCAGCGACCGGAGGTCGAGTAGGGAAGGAGGGCGATCTCGCGGGCGTTCTTGACGGCCTTCGCGATCTTGCGCTGCTCCTGGACACTGACGCCGGTCACGCGGCGTGCACGGATCTTTCCGCGATCCGAAATGAACTTACGCAGAACCGCGGGGTCCTTGTAGTCGATGTTCTCGATACCGGCGCTCTTGAGCGGGTTCTGCTTCTTCTTGGGCTTACGAAGCTCTGGCTTCGCCATCGTGGTGCTCCTTTGAGTGAGGGGAGCCCGGGCTTTCTACCCGGGATGGAATGGATAAATTGAGGATGTGTGCCGAGTGGCACGGCGCGATTTAGAAGGGCGGTGGCTCTTCAGCGCCGCCGTTGCTCCAGGGATCGATATCGGCGGGGTTCTGGCCGCCCTGCGGTCCACCCTGGGCGCCACCGCGGTTACCGCCGTAGCCTCCCTGGTTGGAGTAGCCGCCTTGGCCGCCACCGTAGTTGCCGCCACCGCTGTTACCACCGTTGAAACCGCCACCGAAGTTTCCGCTGCCGCCGCGCTGAGTGCGGGTCGGCTTCGCGGTCGCGTAGCGAAGCGAAGGACCGATCTCGTCGACCTGGAGTTCGATCGAGGTGCGGTTATTGCCTTCGCGGTCGGTGTAGGAGCGCTGCTGGAGGCGGCCCTGAACGATCACGCGGGTGCCCTTCGTAAGGGACTCGGCGACATTCTCGGCTGCATCGCGCCAGATGGAGCAGCGCAGGAAGAGAGCTTCGCCGTCCTTCCATTCGCCCGACTGGCGGTCGAACGTGCGGGGGGTCGACGCGACGGTGAACGACGCGACGGGAATCCCCGAGTTCGTAAAGCGCAGCTCGGGATCGGCGGTCAGGTTTCCGACGACGGTGATGACGGTATCGTTCGCCATGACTCTCCTTCAGCTGATGGTGCGGTGTGGCTTATAAACGAGATTTTTACTTCTCGTCGACGCGCATGAGCTTCGTGCGCAGAACGGACTCGTTGAGGCCGAGCTGGCGGTCGAGCTCCTTGGCGGTCTCGGGCTTCGAGGTGAAGCTCAGGACGACGTAGATGCCTTCCTGCTTCTTGTCGATCTCGTAGGCGAACTTGCGCTTGCCCCACACGTCGGTGTTGTCGACGGTGCCGCCCTCAGCAGGAACAACCTTGATGAGCTTCTCAAAAGTGGTGTCCACGGTACGCTCGTCGATCGACGGGTCCAGGATCACAACCATTTCGTACTTACGCATGTGTAAATCCCCACCTCCTGTGGTCTATCGCGGCCACGGTCCTTCCGTGGCAGGAGGGTCATGCATGCGCCTGCGGTTTTCCACAGACTTCCCAAGTCTAGCGGCTCGCCCGGGTTCGGGGAAGGGGGTCCGACGGTGGCCTGGACCTCACCGCTACCGAGGTTCTTTCGGCGTCGCGGTCGGCTCAACAGGTTTGTCGTTGCCGCGCGTCGGCTGTACCTTCGGCGTCTCCGGCTTTTCGCTCGGTTCAGGCTTCGGTTCGGGCTTCGGCTTCGGCGCTGGCGATGCCGGCTTCTCCTCGGACGGAGAAGGAGACGGCTCGGGCGCCTCCTGCGACGGCTCCTCGGTTGCGGGCGGCTCCTCACTCGGCTCTTCCGACGGCTCCTCGGTCACCTCGGGTTCCTTGGTCACGCGCGGCGCAGGCGCCTGTGTCCGCTTTGTCCTCTTCCGCTTCTTCTTGCCATCGGTATCGACTTCGTCCGGGAAGTCGAGTTCATCCTGCCCGTCGAGGGCGCTCGTCATGATGTCGGCGAAGATGCTCGCGGGCGCGCCGCCACCGGTCATGTCATCCCACGGGCCGAACGGGGTGAGTGGCTCTTCAGTGCGGCCGTCGGAACTTGGCTGGAACATGCCCACCGCTGTGACCAGCTGGGGGGTGTACCCCACGAAAAGCGCCGAGCGGAACGAGCTTGAGGTACCCGTCTTGCCCGCGACCGGGCGGCCATCCATTTTTTTGTTGACGGCCCGTGCCGAGCCGCGAGAGCTCGTGGGTTCCTGGAGCGCTACGGTCGCGTTGATCGCCGTGGACTCCTTGAGAACTCGCTCGCCGTCATCCTTATAGGCGTACTTGCTCGAGCCGTCGGCATTCGTCACTTTTTCGACGATATGCGGCGTGCGCTTGATCCCGCCCGAAGCGATCACGGAGTACGTCCCCGCGAGCTCGAGAACCGTGAGCGATGAAGAGCCAAGGACGTTGCTCGGGCTGTCGTCGAGGCCGGGCGTCTTCTCGGAAAGCCCCATCTTGATTGCCGCATCGCGCGTCTTCTTGGCGCCCATGTCAACGTTGAGTGCCGCGTAGGGCGTGTTGTAGGAGTGCCGCGTCGCGGTCAGGAGGTCGACGCTGCCACGCGAGACATTGCCGAAGTTCTTGACGGTCCACCCCTTGAAGGTCCTAGGCGAAGAGGCGTCCCAGTTGGAGTGGAGGCTATAGCCCTCCTCGAGCGCCGCAACAAGCGTGAACGCCTTGAACGTTGAACCGGCCTGCATGCGCGACTGGGTAGCGTCGTTCCGCTGCTGCTTGAGGTAGTCCTCGCCGCCGTAGAGCGCCCGGATCGCACCGGTTGACGGGTCGATGCTCACGGTTCCCACGCGGTTATTCTCGGGGCGGTCCTCGGGGAGATTCGCGATCGCTTCGACGGTCGATTCTTGCGTGTGCTTGTCGATCGTCGAGACGATCGTGTAGCCGCCCGTGTCGATGTCGTCCTCGTCGAAGCCTCGCGCCTCGAGTTCCTTGCGCACCGTCGTCATGAGGTAGCCATTTGTGCCGCGCAAGGAGTTTTGACGTTTGTATTCGATCGTCTCGGGGAAGCTGAGCTTGTCGGCTTCCTCCTTCGTGAGGCTTCCCGTCTCGTTGACCTCTCGGTCGATGACCCGCTGCCAGAGCGCTTTCGCTTTATCGGGATTCTTCGCCGGGTCGTAGGCGCTCGGTGCGGGAATGACGGCGACGAGAAGTGCGGCCTCGGCGTCATCGAGCTCGCTCGCACTCTTGCCGAAGTAGGCCTGCGCCGCCTCTTCGATTCCGTAGGCGGAACGGCCAAAGTAGATCGTGTTGAGGTAGCGCGAAAGGATCTCGTTCTTGTCGAGCTCCTCATCGATTTTGACGGCCATGATCATTTCGCGCACCTTGCCGGTATACGAGGTGACCTTGCCCGTGTAGTAGTTCTCGACGTACTGCTGGGTGATCGTCGAAGCCCCCTGGCGGGAGCCGCCAGAAAGGTTGTTCACGAGAGCGCGCACGATACCCTTCGGCGAAATGCCGCGGTTCTCGTAGAACGTGGAGTCCTCGGAGGCGACGACAGCCTCCTTGACGTTGTCCGGGATCTCGTCGGCGGGCAGGATCGTGCGATTGAGGTCGCTGAACTCGCCGAGGAGAGTCTTTCCGTCCGAGTAGTACACGCGGGTCGTTTGAGCAACGGCGATATCGGTCGGCTCGGGTACCTCGGTAGTCGCATACAGCCACGCACCGAAGCCCACGCCAGCACAGAAGAGAACGAGGACGGCCGCGGAAAGGAGGCGCCACGAGGGAAGCCACCGCGAAAACCCTTCTTTTCCGGCGCGCGGGTAGTTGAGAAAGTTCGTGGGCTTGGGTTTGGGCTTGGGCTTAGACGCAGCCGTGCCTGCTGCCGCTTCAGCGTGCCGGCCTTTCGTGGGCGCGGCGTTTTCGGGGCGCGGTTTCGTGCGGCTGCGACCAATGCTCGCTGCCGCGGGAGTGGTCGCAGGGCGCGCTGCACGCTTTCCGCTCGAGCGGGTACGGCTCGTTCCCTTTGGGCTCTTGTCGCTCACTTCGAGGTTCCTCTCGTCGCCGGCGCGCTTTCGTGCGCCCCATTATGCGCCCACCATTCCTGAAGGCGCCTCGAGGCTTCCTCCTCGCCGAGGGGTCCCTCCTCCATGCGCAGCTCAAGAAGGTAGGCGTATGCCTTGCCAACTGCCGGGCCGGGCTTGAGATCAAGAATCTGCATGATCGCGCGGCCATCCAGATCGGGCCGGATTTTGGAGATCTCTTCTTGTTCCGCGAGCTCGGCGATGCGTTTTTCGAGGTCATCGTAGGCTTCGCGAAGGCGCTGGGCCTTGCGCTTGTTACGCGTCGTGCAATCGGCGCGCGTGAGGCGGTGAAGGCGTTCGAGCTGATCGCCCGCGTCCGTCACGTAGCGGCGCACGGCCGAGTCTGTCCATTCGCTATCCGCGTAGCCGTGAAAGCGAAGATGCAGTTCGATGAGGTGTGCGACCGCCTTGGTCGTCTCCTTATCGAACTTGAGTGCCTTCATTCGGGCCTTCGCCATGCGCGCCCCCACGACTTCGTGGAACCGGAAGGTCACGACTCCGCCTTCTTCGTAGCGGCGCGTATTGGGCTTCGCGCAATCGTGCATGAGCGCCGCGAATCGCAAAATGAAGTCGGGGCCGGGAACCGGTCCTTCGGGGCCTGTTTCAAGGTCAATCGCCTGCTCAAGCACTGTGAGCGAATGCGTGTAGACATCCTTGTGTCTGTGGTGTTCATCGATCTCGAGCCGCATCGCGGGAAGCTCGGGAAGGATGATCTCGGCGAGGCCAAAATCGACCATCTGCTCGAGGGCACGCCTTGGGTGATCGCCGAGCATGAGCTTGACGAGTTCTTCGCGCACACGCTCGGCGCTCACGATCTCGAGGCGGCCGGCGAGGGCGGCGATCGCGCGCGCGGTTCCCTCCTCGATGTCGAATCCAAGGGTCGAGGCGAAACGTACGGCGCGCATCATCCGAAGCGGGTCGTCGCTGAAGGACTGTTCGGGGGCGACCGGTGTACGAAGAAGCCCCGCGGCAAGATCTTCGAGGCCGCCGAACGGATCGATGAACTCGAGGGAGGGAAGACGAACGGCCATCGCGTTCACGGTGAAGTCGCGTCGCGAGAGATCACCATCGATCGTGTCACCGTACGCGACCTGCGGCTTTCGAGACTGCGGATCGTATTCCTCCGTGCGGTACGTCGTGATCTCGACCTTGACGCCTTCGAGCTGCGCGCCGAGCGTGCCAAACTCGCGCCCCATGTCCCAGATCGCGCCCCGTTTGCCGACCCACTGCCGAAGAATCTGCTCCGTCGACTCGGGCCGCGCCGACGTCGTGAAATCAAGGTCATCGCTGCTACGTCCAAGAAGCGCGTCGCGCACGGGCCCGCCCACGAGTGCCAGTTCCTCGCCTGCACTCTCGAACATTTGACCGAGCTCGTGAACGGAGGCTGGAAGCGCCTGGAACATGCTCCGCGCGCGGATGCGAACCGTCTCGATCCCCATCCGGTGTGCTTCACGCTTGTCGCCGTTAGTCACGTCGTTCATTCCTCACCTTGATCTGTGATGTGCGGATCGCTCCGCGCGCGCCATCCGTGTTTGGCACGTGGCACGAAGCTGCGCCCTCTACAGTGGTTCCATGCTTCGATCCGTGACGCGGCGCGTTTGTCGCGCCCTCTTCGTCATGGTCGCACTGTATTCGATCCTGTGTGCGGCTCTCGTGCCCGCCGGCGCGCTCGCCCAGCGGGACACCGCAGCGTACCAGTTTACCGGCCAGCAACCGCCCACGAATGTGGCACTGACCGCACCCGCCCTGCCGTCGGAACCCACCCCGTCACCGGAACCTGACGCCCGCGCGCCTCTCACGCTCGATCTTCGCGCGCTCACCCCCTCGGCGGTGAAGCCGGGCGGTACTGTCGAAGCCCGCGTGAACATTACCAACACGGGAAGCACCCCGCTCGAGGGCGTGGCCCTGCAACTCTCGGGGCTCACGTCGCGAGTCACGGATCGCACGGTTGCCGACGAATGGGCGGCGATGGATACGGCGGATACATCGCACCGAGGAACGGTGCGCGGAACTTCGGCCACGCGCACGCTCGGGCCGGGCGAGGCCGCCGAGTTCACGGTGCGCATACCGGCGGACTCTCTCGGCTATACACGTGACGAATCACTGTGGGGGCCGCGCCGCATCGCCCTCACGGCAGTCACGGGGGCGCAGTCGTCAGCCGACGGCACCCAGCCCTCCACCGGAAGCACCGCCGCCGCAACTCTCCGCACATTTCTCGTGTGGCAGCCCACCGCCGAAACGCCCCGGATTTCCCTCGCCTACCTCGCGCCTCTCGCAAGTACCGATCCCGCGCTCGCGGCGACCGACCCCGATGCCTTCGCCAAGGACGTTCGCGAGGGTGCCTTCGCTGCGCAGTGGAACATTGCCCAGCGGACTGACGTGAGCTGGTGGCTCGACCCCTCCATGCTCACTGAGCTTAAGGTCCCCAAAGGGATGAGTACGCTCGACGAAGCGCTGTCTAAGCTCGATCCCGCCCCTTCCGACTCCACCCCGAGCCCGAGCCCTTCCCCGCCCACGACCCCCGCTGCCTCCGACGCGGGCGGCGCCGATGAACCCGCGAGCGCACCCGCCTCCGGCACAACGTGGGGGCAGGATCACACCTGGGACGAGCGCCGCTCTGCGCTCATCAACGCGGCTTCGAGTCACGACGTCACGCTCGCGCCTTTCGCGCTTGCGAGCCCCGCAACTGCCCGCGCGACCGCGAAGCTGCTGGAGAAAGAGGCCTCCGCCGCTGCGACAAGCGCGGGCCTCAGCACGGCGCCGACAGTCGTCCGCATGGAACCCGAGGCGGTCTCCGCGAAAGCGATACGCGCATCGGGCGCGAAAGTCGCCCTTGTCCCCGCCGAATCCTTCTTCTCCTCCACGAGTCCCAACGTCACACCGAGCGGCTACGCGCAGCTTGCACGCAAGGGTGAATCCACGGTCGCGCTCGTCGGCTACGACACGCGTCTGACCGAGCTTTCAGAGCACCTCGCTGACGCACACGACCCCGAACTGTCCTACCAGCGGGCCCTCGCGGACACGGCACTCATCGCGGGCCAGCCGGCGTCGGCCCCGCGCACCCTTTTGCTTGCGCCGTCCGCGACCTCTTCACTGAACCCCGAGCGCACGTCGCACCTGCTCGATGCCTTGAGCGCCGCGCCGTGGGTCGCCCACGCCCCTGCCACCACGCTTCTCGACGCGGCGACGGCAGGAAAGGGCACGACCTCGATCATCGGCGAGGGTGGGAACTACTGGGTTGGCTCGGTGAAGTCCGTGCGCGCGATCGGTGAGGGTTCCGACGCCAGCCCCGCCCACATCGACGCCTCGCCCGAAAAGGTGCCGGCGGGCGCAAGCGAACGGGTCGAGAAGAGCCTCACGTCGCTCACCGACGTGCGCGCGACGCTCAAGGACCCGAGCTACCTTTCCGGAGCGGTTCTTCTGGCGGCCTCGGGGGTGAGCAGCCCGTTTTTCGCGGACGCGAACGCGCACGTTCGACGGCTTTCTAGCATCGCGACGGTGACGGAAGCGAACACCCGGCGAATCTCGCTCACGCTCGCGGGAACCTACAACCTCGTCTCCAACGAAGCATCGATCCCATTTACCGTCCACAACGGATTCCCCACCCCGGCAACGCTCCAGCCCACGGTGTCGTTTTCTGACCGCATCGCAAAGACGGGCGGGAAGCTCTCACCGATCACTCTCCCCGCCCTCACGACGAGCGATCACTCCGTTCCCGTGCAAGCAGTGAAAAGCGGGAACGGCACGTTCACGGTGATGATCGCGAGCGAAAACGGGGTCATCCTCGATTCTCGCGAGAGCCAACTGAGCGTCAATCCGGAGTGGGAGAACTGGACGACCCTCGTCGCGATGGTGCTTCTTGCAGCGCTCGTCGCCACGGGCGTGATCCGCGCGGGCCGCACGAAGTCGGATGCCCGCAGCCCGGCCATCACGGCGCCCGAGGATCTTGAGAGCGTCGACGACCCCGACGCCTCCCCGCACCATTCGTGACACAGGAATTAAGGACCCGAACCGAACTATGAACAAACCGAGCACCTCCTCCGCGCGGGGCAAAGCTATGCGAGCGAGCGCCGTTATGGCTGTTGCCTCCGCGTCGACCCGACTCCTGGGTTTCGTGCGCACCTTTTTGCTCGGCATGGTGCTCGGCGGCTCGGCATCAATCGCGGCGAACGCCTATTCGGCAGCGCAAATTCTGCCGAACTCGCTGTGGATCCTCATCGGCGGCGGCACGCTCAACGCGATCCTCGTACCGGCGGTCGTGCGCGCAGCGAAGCTCCCGGATCGGGGCGAGGATTTCTGTTCGCGCCTGTTCACCCTGTTCTTCGTTGTCGCGGCAGCCATCACGACCCTGTGCACGCTTGCCGTTCCTCTCCTCACGGTCGTGGCGAACTCAAAGCTCGACCCGGGAACGGCGCAGGCCGCGACGGTTCTCGGCTATTTCATGATGCCGCAGATGATTTTCTCGTGCATCTACATCATGTTCGGGCAGATCCTCAACGCTCACGAGAGTTTCGGCCCGTTCACGTGGGCACCTGCGCTCAACAACATCATGAACATTGCAGGCTCGATCCTGTTCCTCGTTTTGTGGGGCACGCAGCCTGATGGCACGCAGTGGACGTGGGGCATGGTGCTCGTGCTCGCGTTTTCCCAAGTGGGGGGCAGCGCCGCGCAGGCCCTGCTCGTGTGGGCCTGGACGAGGAAGATCGGCCTCAAGATCAGGTTTAAGTGGGGTTTTCGCGGTCTGGGCCTACGCAAGCTCGGCACGATGGGCCTGTGGACGTTCGCCATGATGGTTATCGGCCAGATCGCGGTGTTCGCACGTCGCTGGTCAACGGGCGGTGCGGTCTCGGCGGTGGAAAAAGCGCAAGCGAGCGGGGTCGGCGCTTCCCGCGAGCTTTACCCCGCTCTCGCGGCCCTCGACTGGTCCTACACGGTTTTTATGCTCCCGCAGGGCATCATCGCCGTATCGCTCGTGACGAGTATCTTCCCGCGGATGTCGAAGCGCGTGACCGAACACGACCACCTCGGGGCCTACCGCACGTACTCGTCGATGAACAGGATTCTGTTCGTGCCGATGATCCTCGCGACCGCCGTGCTCGTTGTTCTCGCGGCGCCGATCATGTGGGTCGTTGTAGGCGGCACGAGTCCCACGGGCGCGGGGGCAAACGGGCTGGTGCTCATCGGCTACACGCTGGGACTTCCCGCGTTCGCGGCAACATACCTCGTGACCCGCTACTTCTACGCCTATGAAGACACCCGCACGGCCTTCCTGATGCGCGTTCCCCCGACGGTGCTCTCGCTCATCGCGATCCCCGCGATCCTCTTCTGGGTCGATCCCCGCTATGCCGCTGCGGCGGGCGCTTTCGTAAGCTCGGTCGGGATTCTGATCGGGTGGCTCGAGGGCGTGTGGCACATGCGGCGAAATCTCGCCCGCAAGGGCGTCGACATGAGTCAGGTGAACTCGTTCGGGACCGTGTCGATGGTTGCCCGTCTTCTCGTTGCCGGCCTGGTCTCGATGGCCGCGGGCTGGGGTCTCCTCGCACTTCTTGGCGATCTCACGTGGAAGGGGCGCCTCATCGCGATCGTCGTGGGCGTGATCGTTGCGGCGGTCATGACAGGCGTGTTTGCTCTTGTCGCGTGGGCGCTTCGCGTGTCTGAGATCCGCGACGCGGCAACGATGATCGCCTCCCGAATCATGCGCAAGCGTGGCCGCGGGAAACCGGCAGAAAAGCCGCAGGAGGAGACTCCCGCAGCCGTGGAGGAAACCTCGAGCGTGCTGGAGGCACCCCGCTACGATGGTCAAACATCGGATCGAACTGTTCAAGCGAACCAAAGGATGACCGTGACCGATATTCGCAGCCTCGAGGAACTTTTTTCCTCCCTCTCACTGAGCCCTGCCCTGGACGGTTCGGGGCGCGGAGAATCTGGCCGCGTGCCATCGTCCACCACCGAAGGGGCGTCGTGGCATCGCGGTGTGAAGGAGAGCGGCGAGCCGATTCTCGTCTTCCTCGTGCGTGGGGAGTTTGCCGCCGATGTTCTCGATGCGGCCCGCCGCGTGTCTCTCGTGAGCGTTCCCGGCCTCGAAGCCGTCCACGATGTGCTTGAGCCGAGCGACGGCGAGTCGAAGGCGACCGCGGTGGTGTACACCGATCCGGGCCTTCCCACCCTCGCCGACCTCACCCGCGACGGTGCGCTTCGCGCAGAAACCGCCCGCACGATCGCGGGTCGCGTAACGACGACCCTCCAAGAGGCCCGTAGCAAGGGCATTCGCCACCACCACCTTGACGAGGATCGCGTGTTCGTGGACCTCGAGCACGATCAGGTGACGATCCTCGGCGCAGGTGTCGAAGATGCGGGCGACGAGGGTCTTTTGCACCTCACCGAACCCTTCACTCTCAGCCCGGACGTGCGAGCCGTGGGTCGGGTCCTGTATGTCGGGCTCGCGGGGCGCGGGCCGGAGTTTTTCGGTTCCGACGCCTCCTTCGATCCGTCGACAACGTCTCCGCGCACGGTTCCCGCCGAGCTGGGTGCACTCACTGCGGCTCTTCTGACGCCGCTCACGCCGAATGCGCCCGCGGATGGGCCGCGTCCGTTGTCGATTGAGGATGTACGCGAGGAGCTTTCACCGTGGCAGTCGCTTCCGGTCACTCTCGAGGCGTACGATCCCGAGCAACACGCGGGCGCGCCGCTCCCACTCGCGGTGCGCAAGGCCGGGGGACCCGTTGTCGCGGGGCCGTTTGAGCGCCAAGCGGAAGCACAGAGCGAAGCTGCGGTAAGCGATCAGGAATTGCCTGCTCCCGCCGAAAACCCCGATCCCACCGAGGATGTCGAGGCCACCCAGAACGCCGAAGGCATCGAGAACGCTGAGCACACCGAAACTCCCGCCAACAGCGAAGGCCCCGAAATCACCGAGGGTTCCGAGGTCCCTGAAGCCACGCTGACGGGCACGGCCGAGACGGTCGACAAGCCCCTTACGGATTCTGAAAAGCCGTGGTCCGAGGTCATCGATGCCCCGCAGAACCCGAGCGCGGCGAGCACCTTCCCCGGCCACATCGACCCGAGTACGCCCTACGCTCCGGCTGCGCCTGCGGAAGAACCCACGGCGCCGGTGGCGCCCGTCGCCCCTGCCGCACCCGCCCCTATTCCGGTCGCGGGTCGCGAGGAGTCCCTCGCCGAATCTCCGCGCACACCAAACACGAACGATGAACCCCACCCAGCTCCCGGCCGCCCGGCCGTGGCGCCTCCCTCGGCAGTGCAGCACGCTGCCCCTCGCGTGCGCCAAAACGCTCCCGGAGCCGGTGTCGTCATCCCCGTGCAGGGCCGCGACGCGAGCGCCTTCGACGCGAACGCCCCCGCCCCGCAAAGCCCACAGCACGCTTCGGCATTCCGCGACGTCATGGACATCGCACTCGCCTCCGACGCATCGGGGAGCACCCCGGCTTCCGGCGGCAGCACAGTGTCTCGCTCGACAACGGCGCGCGTCATTCTCGTTGCTGCCCTCCTCGCCGTCATCCTCGGTCTCGTCTGGGCCGTGACGTCCGTGACGTCGGTGGGCCGCCACAATCGAGATGTCGCCACGAGCCCAACCACGCAGGCGTCGGAAGAAAAAGCCCCGAAAGAAACCGAAGCCCCGGCTGAAAAGCCGAGCGAAAAACCAACCGAAACGCCCAAGCCCCTCGCGCCGCTCAACCAGGTGAGCATCGTGTACCCGCCGGACCCCACGAAGGCTGATAAGCCCGAGAGGGCGGGGAACATGCTCGACGGCGATCCGAGTACCGTGTGGAAGACCCAGCGGTACAAGGGTGCCGATTTCGGCAAGCTTCGCGACGGGATGGGCGTCAAGCTCGACCTCGGCGAAGGCGAAGTCAAGAACGTCCGCGTCACGCCCGGCGCGCAGCAGGGCGGCACGATCGAGCTGCGCACCCTGACGGAGGACGGCCAGCTCGGCGACGTGCTCGCCTCGGGCGAAGTTGCCGCCGGCCAAGACCTCACACTCACGCCCGAGAAGCCCGTCGACGCACGTTCGCTCGTGCTGTGGGCCCCGAACCTCGGCGCTATCGATGGCGGGTTCCGCCTCGAAATCGCCGAAGTGAAGGTCAATCAGGAATGAGCTTCTTTCGTCGCGGCTCGCGTCGCCACTCACGCGTGCGAGGCGAATTGAAAAGCTGGACGGGCTTCCCACCCGGGGTGTTCGCCGCTTTTCTCGTCGTGACGATTCTCCTTGGCGTCATGCTGTCGTGGGCGCTCAACCTCAGCGTGACGATGGACGCACCTGCCTCGCAAAGCATCGCCGATTCGAACTCGGCCCCTGGAACCGATAGTGCCGGCCTTCCGGTACTCACCGAGTACACGCTCGGCGCCGAGGTACAAAACCTTCTCGATACCGGAAGCCTGCAAACGCCCGCGACGTTCGACGTCACGCAGTGCCTGAAGTCCCTGTCGTCGAAAGAGTCGGTGCTTATGCTCGAGCGGGTGTCGTGGGGCGCCGACGAAAACGCGTGGCTTCTTGTGCTCGATGAGCATAACCTCACGCAAGTTCGCCGCGAGGGTGGGGAAGTTTCCGCGTCCGTCGTGCGTTCCACGTGCGGAAGAAATGCCGACGGCGCCTCCGATCTCCTGTTTTCCGCACGGGTACTCGTGGATCCGAAGAGCTGACCGCGGATCTCAGCCTTCCCGCCTACCCTTGTTCTGTTTGACCGTTGCGAGCTTTCGCTGTGAAAGGACATCATGACCACCTCTGAGCCTCAGACCCCGATCCTCAACACCCTCGGCGGTGGCTTCGGCATCAGCCTTACGGGAGCGCAGAGCGAGACGGCCGACACTGCTTCGCCTGCCGACGCTTCGGACGCCCCCGTGCGCGACATCGTGATCGTCGGTTCGGGCCCGGCGGGCTACACCGCCGCCGTTTACGCGGCGCGCGCTGGCCTGAAGCCCGTGGTCATTGCCGGCTCGCTCGATGCTGGCGGCGCCCTCATGACGACCACCGAGGTCGAGAACTTCCCCGGTTTCCCGGAGGGAATCATGGGCCCGGACCTCATGGGCAACATGCAGGAACAAGCGGAGCGTTTCGGCGCCGAGATCCTGTTCGAGGACGCTACCGGCGTTGAGCTCGCAGGCGACATCAAGACCATCCGCACCGAAAGCGGTGACGTGTTCCGCGCAAAGGCCGTCATCATCGCGACCGGTTCCGCGTACCGCAAGCTCGGCGTCGACGGCGAAGAGCGTCTTTCCGGTAAGGGCGTGAGCTGGTGCGCAACGTGCGACGGCTTCTTCTTCAAGGACAAGGACATCTTCGTCGTTGGCGGCGGCGATTCCGCTGTTGAAGAGGCAACCTTCCTCACCCGTTTCGGCAAGTCCGTTACCCTGCTTCACCGCCGTGACGCCCTGCGTGCCTCGAAGATCATGGCGAAGCGCGCGGAAGATGACCCCAAGCTTCAGATCCGTTGGAACACCCAGGTCGTTGGCATCGAGGGCGATAACGAGCTCTCGCACCTCGTGCTTGAAAATACCGTCACCGGCGAGCGTGAAACGATTCCCGCCGATGGTCTTTTCGAGGCGATTGGCCACCTGCCCCGCTCCGATCTCTTCAAGGGCCAGATCGATATTGACGACGAGGGGTACATCCTCTGCGAGGGTCGCACGACCCACACCTCGCTCAAGGGTGTTTTCGCGTGTGGCGATGTCGTTGACCACCGCTACCGCCAGGCCATCACTGCGGCCGGTTCGGGTTGCTCGGCCGCTCTCGACGCAGAGAAATACCTCGCCACGCTCGAGTGAGCGAGCCCGGTTCCGACGGTTCACTTTCGAGTGAAGTCGTCACGTTTCACATTCATCTCTATTGGGCCTCGTGGGCGGCGCCGTCTCTTCCTGCGCCGCTCACGGCCCGCGAATTGCGCGATCTTGACCTGCAGTCCGTAAGCGTTGATGTTCATGACGTTTCGGTTGCGGAAGATTCTGAGCAGCCAGCGCCGCAATTCTCGCCTCGCGTTCTTCCAACCTGGCGCATCGTTGCGCTTCGCGGTTCCGAAGTAGTGGGAGAAAGAGTGCTCGAAGGTGCGCACCCAAAGTTCGCCGTGCGCGATGCGCTCGAGGATCTGCGGCGCGCCACTGTCTGCTAGCGCTGCACGTCCCACCGGGGACATTCACCAGATCGTCGTCACCGTGGCTTGCATCACAGGGTTATCCCCATATTTATCCACACTCTATTCACTGGTGCTGCAGGCTATTGTGGACAAGTAACGAATGATGCCTTGACCTGCAGTTTTCCCGTTCATGGTGGGCCTCGCGACGCCTGCCTTGGCACGCGCATTCCTGGCTAGCGAATTACGTCTCCCACGTTATCCACACACCTCTTCACATATGTGAGTTAACTTGCCTAGCTTCACGTGGAACCCCTCTGTCGCGTCCCAGCGCCTATCCCACACACCTCCGTTTCTACCCCGCTGCCTCGGTCCACACTGTCCGCCGCACGCATCAGTTGTGGATAGATTCCAGAACCCGCGGTAAAACTCGTAGGGCTGTTTCCCGTGAAACCCCGCAATGTACGAGTAGCGACTATCAGAGAGCTCTCCTACGTCAAGAACAGTTCTTAAGCTGAGGGAACTCGCGAATAGCCTCGAACGTCCTAGTTAGCACGTCCTGACACCAATACACGACATTTCACGTGAAACACCACTGATGGGCTATATCAACATCCGAAGCCGGCCCCCACGCCAATAGGCCGCAACCGCTTTGATCCCACTCGACGCTTACACAAGACCTCCGCCCTTCGACCCAAATCCTTGCTATGCGTTTCTCACGCAGTTTCACGTGAAACAGATCCTTTCAAGTTTTGGCTAAAATCGAAGCTGGGAACATCAGCAAATAGTGAACCCGTGGAATCTTTTGTTCAATCGGGCCGGAGTCGTAAGAGCCTACTTTGGCGTTTCGCGTGAAACGCCTCAAAATCGATACGCCACACCCGCGTTAACGGACACACACAGCGGTAGAACGCCCCGGCTAAATGTGCAGCGCGCTTGTTTCACGTGAAACTCTTTTGAGTTGCGGCGAAGCGCATCCGAACTACCGAAACCGAAAGTCTCAAACCTCTTTGCTTATCGATGGCATGTTTCACGTAAAACGGTTAGCAACAAAGGGAGGCAGACGCGCGCAGCGATGTGAATAGCCAGGCAAGTTTCACGTGAAACGATGTCTTTTCCTTCATTAGTCCAACGCGTTCTCTCGGGGAACTCTCAAGATGACGAAATAGCCAGTGACTTCGTATCGAAAAAAGAGCAACCTGTTTCACGTGAAACGGTTGACGCTAATTGTCGAATTAGTGACTCTTCGAGCAAAGTTGTCAATTTGGGAGAGAACCTTAGGCCGACCAGCACCCCAGCGGCAGTGTTTCACGTGAAACGAGGTTCCGAAGTTTACGCGACAAATAATCCATATGATTGGTAAGGGTCTCGCGAATGGATGCCGGTCGTGGTGGTTTCACGTGGAACGCAAATCTGCAGCTTTGCTTGACCACGTAGGCGTGGCTTTGACAGAGAATAGGTTCCACGTGAAACACGGGGAGTTGCAGCCGAAGCTCAGAAGCAGGAAACACCGTGGTGCGGCCCATCCATAGGTCAGAGCTCTGCGGGGGCGGGTTAGGAGTCTGTTGGTAGTGCAATGCCACCCGGCAGGTCCGGATATCAACGGTGGGCCACCACGCGGAGACGGCTCCGCAAATGCAGCACAGTTTCACGTGAAACTCGAAAGAACGGGCGCCACAAAGCCTAAAAAGGGTACGTCGAATAAGAAATCCGCAAATGTACAACGATGTGGCGATTTGCCATGGCCGAAAGAGCTACTGACGGTTCCCGGAAAACAGTTCCACAAATATTCGACGACTAAGGGAAGCCGTCTAGGACCTGTCAGGCTCAGTCCTGCGGGAGTTCGAGGTCCTCAAGGCCGAGCTTCGCCACGATCCGTTCGAGATCGTCGAGGTTCGTGAACTCGAGCGTGACTTTACCTTTGCGCTTACCGACATCGATGCGCACCGGTGCCTCAAGCTTCGTCGACAGCTGCGAGGTCAGGGATACAACGCGCGGGTTGTACGAACTACGGCGAGTCACCGTGCGGGTTGCCGACGAGGATTCAACACCATTCGCAATAAGGCGCTCAACAGCGCGAACGCTCAGGCCTTCGCTCACGATGCGCTGGGCAAGCTCCTCCTGAAGCTGGACATCATCGAGGCCCAGAAGCGCGCGGGCGTGTCCCGCAGAAAGCGCGCCGGACTGGAGTCGACGCTGCACGAGGGGAGGAAGGCGAAGCAAGCGCAGGGTATTGGAGATCTGCGGGCGCGAGCGCCCAATGCGATCGGCGAGCTCATCCTGGGTGCAGTTGAAGTCCTCGAGGAGCTGGCCATAGGCGGCTGCCTCTTCCAGGGGATTCAGCTGCGAGCGGTGCAGGTTTTCGAGAAGCGCATCACGAAGAAGATCGTCATCGGCAGTCGAACGCACGATCGCGGGAATCGACTTGAGGCCAGCGCGTTTCGCGGCGCGCCAACGGCGCTCACCCATGACGATCTCAAAGGATTCGCCATCGACGGAGTCGTTAACGGGACGAACGACAATCGGCTGAAGAACGCCGACTTCACGGAGTGAATAGGCGAGTTCGTCCAGTTGATCCTCGTCAAAAACCGTTCGCGGGTTGCGGGGGTTTTCGCGGATCTCGGCGATCGGCACCTCGACAAACTCGGCGCCCGGCACGGGCACGAGACCGTCGTGGGACGGCTGTGCGGGCGCAGCAGCAGCCTGCGCATCTGCCTCCGACGGCACCTCAACCGGAGCGGTCGCGGAGGTTTTCGATGCGCTCTCGTCGTCGGCCTTACGCGCTGCCGCTGCGGGCTTAGCGGCGGCTTTCTTACCGTTTCGGCGCTTCGAGCGTGCATCGCGTGCCCACGAGTCAGCGAGCTCAAGATCGGCTGCGCGCCGACGCTCGCTCGACTTATCAGTGGATTCAGATTCGGAGCTAAAGAACATGTCGGCGCCGCGTGTGCCGGCTGGCTTCGACGCGGAAGCCTTGGGCTCAGCAGAGGCGGGGGTAGCGTCGGACCCCTTCTTCGAGGGTGAGGAGGACGCGGCAGGCTTGGGCGCAGCAGACTTCGAGGAGGCGCCGGAGCGCTGTGCCGAGGTGGGCGCCTTCGTGCCGGCCGACTTCGCGGAAGGCTCGGGCGTGGGCGTGCTCTGCGCCTCGGGCTTCTCGGTTGCGGCAGGCTCGGAGCTGGGGATCAGTGCACCGATACCCCGACCAAGGCCACGTTTCTTCGCCATGATCTCCTCGTTTCAGTTCTTAGGCTCGGGGCGACGGGAAATCTCGTGCGCAGCGGCGCGGTACGCGAGAGCACCCGTGCTGTTGGGATCGTAATTCAAGACGGTTTGCGCGTAGCTCGGGGCTTCCGAAATGCGCACCGACCGGGGGATGACGGTATCGAGGGTTTGCGTGGGGAAGTGCGCACGCACATCCTCGGCCACCTGGGCCGCCAGGCGGGTGCGGGCGTCATACATCGTGAGCAGGATCGTCGAGACCACAAGGTCAGGATTGAGGTGCTTGCGGATGAGGTCGATGTTCTTCCACAGCATCGCGATGCCCTCGAGCGCGTAGTACTCGGCCTGGATCGGCATGAACACCTCGCGCGCGGCCACAAGGGCATTAATCGTCAAAAGCCCAAGCGAAGGCGGGCAATCGATGAGAACGTAGTCGAGGCGAGGAAGGTCCTTTTGCTCGCGTTCCTCGAAGTAGTCGGCAAGCGCGTTCTTGAGCCTGGATTCGCGCGCCACCATCGGAACAAGTTCGATCTCGGCACCCGAAAGGTCGATCGTCGCGGGGGCGCACTCGAGGGTGTCCGCTTCGGGAGAGGGGGTCACGATCGCCGAAAGCGGCTCATCCTCGATGAGCACGTCATAAAGCGAAGCGATTTCCGGATCGTGCGGGATGCCGAGAGCAGTCGAAGCGTTGCCCTGAGGGTCCGAATCGATCACGAGAACATTGAGACCGCCCTTGGCGAGCGCGACCGCAACGTTGACGGCGCTCGACGTTTTACCGACGCCGCCCTTCTGATTCGCGACAGCCATGATGCGGGTGTGTTCTGGCGCGGCGAAGGTCGCCTTCTCGAGGCGTTTGCGAAGCTCCATGTCGTTACGAAGCTGCCGCATGAGCGGTGTTTCATCGAGAGAGTTCTTCTTCTCAGCCACGACGCTGCCCCTTTCGCCCCGATACCTCACGAACGTGTGCTCGTACCACTGTAGT
>OJXV01000123.1_pt1 | contig 20093 bp, 16 predicted proteins | sample 1600801 | NCBI WGS metagenome assembly OJXV01 (sample SAMN04436900, study PRJEB24849) | human gut metagenome | biome: human gut; feature: NICU; material: stool | host: Homo sapiens | place: USA: Saint Louis, MO | collected 2012-03-16 | reverse complement strand
TCGGTATCTCAGTGGGACAAACCATTAAGAGTTGGTCGCTCATGGAGACGGCGCTCCGGTGTTTCGGGGAAACGAGAAGGTGGCGCCACCTGGGGGAGTTGGAAGGTGGCGCCACCTGGGGCATGGAGAAGAGGGTCGGCTCTAGACGAGGGTCCGCTTCGTTAGTCGCAGCTGCACGTCGGCACATTCCGCGACCCGCTTCGAGTGGGTCACAACGATCACGCACTTGCCGGCTTTTGCCGCGCCTCGCAGAATCTCGATCACCTCTTCTGCCGTGTCCTCGTCGAGGTTGCCCGTCGGCTCGTCTGCGAGAATGACCGGCGCCTTCGATACGAGCGCACGCGCGATCGCAACGCGTTGCTGCTGCCCGCCCGAAAGGCGAAGCACATTGCGGGTCGCTTGGTCCTTCGTGAGACCGAGGTTTTCGAGGCTTTCGACGCCTGCCTTCTTATCCACGAGACGAAGGTTTTCGAGCGGAGTGAGGTAGTCGATCAGGTTGTAGTTCTGAAACACGAGGGAGATCTGCTCGCGGCGATGCTTCGAATACCCCGTCTGTGCAATATCGGTTCCGTTGAACCGCACCGTGCCACCGGTGGGCGCTTCAAGGCCCGCAAGGAGGCTCAACAGAGTGGATTTGCCCGCACCGGATGCGCCGACGATCGCGTAGAGCTTCCCGAGCTCAAAGGTTGTCGAGACGTCCTCGAGAACCCGGCCGCGAGACTGTTCGTAGGTGTAGCTGACGTGATCGAGGTGAAGAATGCTCATGATGTGCTCCTAGCTCATAGAGGCGAGAATTGACTTCGGGCTGCGCCGAAAAACAGGAATAAGAACCGCTGCGACAGCGATGGCGACGATGAGGGCGCCCACGCCAAGCGCAGCCAGAGCCGCGAGTGGACTCGCGGAAGGGGAGAGGGCTTCGAGAACCGGGTCGTGAGAGCGGGCCAGGAGAGCCTCGCTCACGGTAGTCGTCGCGAGGAGCCCCAGCCCAAGTGCGAGCACCGCCGCGACGGCCACGAGCGCACAAATCTCCGTGAGGAACTGGCGAAGGATGCTCCCCTTCGACCTGCCAAGGGAGAGCAGAATCCCGATCTCGTGAAGGCGGCCGCGCGCCCAAAAGGCGAGCACGAGCACGAGCACCGCAATGCTCACTGCGCTCAGTCCAAGAACGAGCCACGTGAGAAGGCGTTCTACGCCGGCGATCGAGGCAAGGACGGTACGAAACTGCGCCGAATTATCCTCGAGGCTCAGGTGAGGGCGGGCCTTATGCGCCTTCGCGAGGACAGCGGGAAGCGCCTCAGCGCTCGCGGTGCTGTATCGTGCGAGGGTCATCGACGCCGGGTCGGTCAGGGGCGACATGTCTTCGGCCGCGGCGAAAATACGGTTCTCGGCGGCGCCCGCAGGAAGGCCGGACGGATTCTCAGCGCGACCGCTAAAGATGCCGGTCACGACGAGTCGCACGAGCTTGCCGTCACGCACGAGCGTGAGCGCGCTTCCCACCGACAGGTGGTTCTTCGCGGCAAAGTCCTTGTGAACGAGGGCGCCGTGCGACGAAGACTTGAGGTGCTCGCCCTGCTCAAGCGTGAAAAGCTTGCCTTGAAACAGCGGATTCAACTGCGAATTAGTCGTCGCCGTCGCCGTCATTTCATTCGCGAACTCCGGGTCAAGCTGCACTGCTCCGGCCGCCGTGACGGGACGGTGACCTTTTGGTTTCACGAGAAGATCTGTCTCGTACGCACTTGAGGTTACGCCGGGAAGTTTCGCGAGAGCGTCGGCATCGGTGCGGGCGAGGCTGGCGTCGGAATTCTGCGCCGTGAAACCAGCCCCAACGTTCCGATCGATCGCGCCACTAATATCGCCCATCGTGGCGCGCACGCCTGATTGCGCCACAAGCCCCGTGAAAATCAAGGTCATGAGCAGGAGAAGAATGATGCTGCGTGCGGGGCGCCTGCGCAGTGAAAGCACGGCGAGGCGCACCGAAGAAAGGCCTCTCATTTGAGTGCCACCAAAAGCTTCTTCGGGGCCGTGCGAAGCATCGGGAGTGCGGCGAGCAGCACGCACACGATAATGACGACGGCCGCCGCGATCGCGACGTATGCAACATCCTGATTGCCGAGGCTAACGTGCAATGAATCGAGAGTCTTAAGTGCGCTCGACGATTCGAGATCGGCGCCGGCCTGCTGCCCGGGAGCAAAACCATTCTTCGCAGAAGAATTGACGCTTCCCAGCACCGAAGAGCCAATAGATTGCGCGATAAACGTGCTCACAAGATACGAGATCCCAATCGCTGGAATGGCGATGAGCCCAAGCTCCATCCAGTACTGGCGCAGCATTCCACCCTTGGTGGTGCCCACCGAAAGGAGCACACCCGTTTCCTTCTTGCGTTCCCCGAGCCAGAGGAACAGCATGAGGCTCAAAAGCGCGATGGCCAGGACGAACGTTGCGATTTTCGCGCCGTTCATGATCGAGCGAACGCCATCAACCGCACCGGTGATGCCCGCGAGATACTGCGTCGACGGGGCAAGCTGATAGTTGCGCCAGTCGATCCCAAGATGGCTCGCTTCCTCCGCGACCGTCTTGAGTTCGGCGCCCTTCTTCACGAAGAAGTTAGCGTCCTGATAAATCTCGGTCTTTGCCGTCCATCCGTAGAGCTCGCGAGTCGTGTTAAGATCCGTGAATAGCGTATTGGCGAAAAGCTCGCTGCGCTGGGCAACTGGCCTCGGGTTATTGCCCGAAAAAAGGCCGACGATTTCCGTTTTGACCTCGGTCGTGGACTTGTTCTGGTTATCCACATCGAATTGGTTGCCCTTCACGGTGATCTCATCGCCCACCTTGAGGCCATTTGCTTTCGCGAGATCCTCGTGAATGAGGGCCTTGTGCGAGTCCCCACTGCGCAGGTGGCGGCCTTGCGTGAGGGTGAGAGCCCCACCGCGGAAGCTATTTTCCAGCTCAGAGCCGTTCACGCCCCACACGTTGGCGGCGTTGCCGAACTGTTTTTCCTTCTGCTCGTCGTACTCGTTGTGGTCGAGCTTTTTGACGTTCGCGCCCACGAGATCAGCCGTGACGTTCTGGCGCGCGACGTAACTCTCGACGTTCTTGAGCTTCGCGATCTTCTCGATATCCGCACCCTTCACGGTGCCTGCGCCGCGGGGTGTTCCTTGATTGAACTGCGGGTTGTTTTGCAGAACGAAGCCCGCGCCCGTGCGCCGATCAACCTGTGCTCCCGCCGCATCGGCAGCGCGCGTCACCGAACCGGTCACCATGAGCGCCGACATCATCGCCGCGAAAATTCCCAAAATAATGAACGACTTGACGCGTTGACGTGAAACGTAGCGCCAGGCCCGGCCGAAAGACGACACGGAACGATCCTTTCCAGAAGGCAACATAGGGTGTTTGAGCCGCCGCATAACAGCGTGCGGCAACGACGAATGAACCTAACGAAGCAGTCTGGAATGGTTCCCAGCTTGGGGTGGGAAACCCCGGTGAAAGTGGCATCCCCTCGGGGGAAACTCCGGGATTGAAACGGGTAAAAAGTCCCGAAATCTACTCGTTTTCTGCGAGAACGCGGGTAATCCCGGATCAATCCCCTAAAACGCCGCGGGGGAGTGAGCTGTGACTAGTCGAGGAAGCCTCGCAGAAGCGCCTCGGTTCCCGCGAGGTGCTCCTCCATCTCGACCGAGGCCACATCCGGCCGTCCGCGAAGAATGGCCTGGACGATCCTTTGATGCTGCTCGCACGAGTGCTCAATATTGGGCTGGAGCAGAGGGATCTGGTCAAGAAGCTCGTTGACCCGCATGCGGATATCGGCGAGAACCGGAACGAGGGAGGGAGCGTCAACGAGTTCCCCCATGAGTAGATGCAGGCGGGTGTCGTACTTGCCCTGGCATTCCTCGTGGGCGCGCCACAGCCGTTCGCGGCTTTCGCGTGAAAGCTCTTGGCGGGCGAGCCTGCGCACGATCCCCACCTCGACAACCGCCCGAAGGGCGAGAGTGTCGATGATGGACGCGACGCGACTCGAGGTCTCCGAAAGCGCGCTCGAGGTGGGAAGCGGATTCTTTGCGAACGTCCCGCCGTAACGGCCCCGTTTCGCTTCGAGGTAACCCGCCTCAACGAGAGCCGAGATGGCCTCGCGAACGGTGTCGCGCGAAACCCCGAGCATCGATGCGAGCTCGCGCTCCGGAGGAAGCTTTTCCCCCGGAGCAACGAGCCCAAGTTTGAGCGATTGAACAAGCCTGTGCACGGTCCCCTCGAAAGCGTTCGATGCCGCTCCTGGCTTCAACAGAACCCAGGAGTTCAGCACGGGGGCGGGATCAGGCAGCTCAGTCATCGCTCAACATCTTGTCACAAGCGTCGCGGCTCAGAGCGGCGTGACGTAGGCGGCGCTGAGGCCACCGTCGACGAGGAACGTGGACGCCGTGATGAAGGAAGCGTCGTCACTCGCCAGGAACGCGACGGCTGCCGCAAGCTCCTTTGCGTCACCGAATCGCCCAACGGGAACGTGCACGAGCCGGCGCTGAGCACGCTCGGGGTCCTTGGCGAAAAGCTCCTGAAGCAGGGGAGTGGCGACGGGCCCCGGGCACAGGGCGTTGACGCGAATGCCTTGACGGGCGAACTGCACGCCGAGCTCGCGCGTCATCGCAAGCACCCCACCCTTGGAGGCCGTGTAGGAAATCTGCGAGGTCGCCGAGCCCATCACCGCCACGAAGCTAGCCGTGTTGATGATCGAACCGGACTGCTGCTTCGTCATGTGGCGAAGCGCTGCGCGCGAGCACAGGTAGACCGATTTCAGGTTGACGTCCTGCACCTTCTCCCACGCGGGAAGCTCGGTCGTCTCAATCGAATCGTCATCCGCGGGCGAAATCCCGGCGTTGTTGAAGGCAATATCGACCGAGCCGTACACGCGAGCTGCTTCGTCGAACAGGTGGTTGACCTGCTCTTCGCTCGTGACGTTCGTTTCGACGAAGAGGCCGCCGACCTCCTTGGCAGCCGCCTCGCCGTTTGTCGCATCGAGATCGCCGATGACGACCGTGGCGCCTTCGGCCGCGAATCGGCGCGCGGTCGCAAGCCCAATACCGGAGCTGCCGCCCGTAATCACGGCGACCTTGCCCTTCAGGCGTTGGGTGAGATCAATCTTGTCGATAGTCGTCTCTGACATGTCAAAACCTTTCTACAAGGGGTGGATGATGGCTAGTCCTGCGCGAAAAAGACATTCTTGGTTTCGGTGAAGGCGAGGGGAGCGTCGGGCCCCTGTTCCCTGCCTAGACCGGACTGCTTGAACCCGCCGAACGGCGTGGAATACCGCACCGATGAGTGGGAGTTGACAGAGAGGTTTCCCGCCTCGACGCCACGCGACACGCGAAGCGCGCGGCCGATGTCGCGAGTCCAGATCGACCCCGAAAGCCCGTACTCGGTGTCGTTTGCGAGGGCGAGCGCATCGGCCTCGTCCTCGAACGGCAGCACGGTGACGACGGGGCCGAAAATCTCCTCGTGAACCGTCCGGTGCGTGCGCTCGGGCGTGAGCACGGTGGGCGGGAACCAGAAGCCGGGGCCCGACGGTGCACTCCCTCTAAAGGCGACAAGCGATTCGTCGTCCACGTATCCGGTGACCTTGTCGAGGTGGGCTTTCGCCACGAGCGGCCCCATTTCGGTGTCGTCCTTCGCGGGGTCACCAACCCGGAACTCCTTGACGGCGGGCTCGAAGAGCTCCATGAACTTCTCGTACACGGACTTTTCGACGAGGATCCGTGAGCGCGAGCAGCAATCCTGCCCGGCGTTGTCGAAAACCCCCGCGGGAGCTGCGGCGGCTGCCTTCTCGAGATCGGAATCGGCAAACACGATGTTCGCGTTCTTTCCGCCGAGTTCGAGCGTGAGGGTCTTGACCTGTTCGGCGCAGCCACGCATGATCGTCTTTCCCGTTGCCGTTGAGCCGGTGAACACGACTTTTCGCACGTCGGGATGCGTGACGAACCGGTTGCCGACGACCGACCCTTTGCCGGGAAGAACCGTGAGAAGGTCCTCGGGAAGGCCGGCCTCGAGGGCGAGCTCGGCAATGCGGATCGCCGTGAGTGGTGTCCATTCGGCGGGCTTGAGAACCACGGCGCAGCCAGCCGCGAGCGCGGGTGCGAAGCCCCACGCGGCGATTGGCATGGGGAAGTTCCACGGGGTGATGATGCCGACGACGCCCACCGCCTCATGGAACGTTACGTTCACGCCGCCCTCGACGGGAATCTGCTCGCCGATGAGCCTTTCGGGCGCTGCTGCGTAGTACTCGAGGACATTCGCAACGTTTTGCGCTTCCCACCGGGCTTGCCCAATGGGGTGGCCGGCATTGGCAACCTCGATCTGGGCGAGCTCCTCGTTGTGCTCGGCGACGATGCGGGCAAAACTCCGTAGAACCTGTGCTCGCGCGGCTGGAGCGGTGGCCGCCCAGCGCTTTTGTGCAACGACGGCCTTGGCGATGGCGTCGTCAGTCGCTTCGACGTCGACGAGCTCGATGCTGCGAATGAACTCCTCGGTCGCGGGGTTGATGATGTCGAACGTAGTCATGGGCGCTCCTTAGAGGTGTGGGGCGTGGCATTGACGAGGGCTTCGAAGAGTCTGCGGTCGTCACTTTGCTGTTCGGGATGCCATTGGACGGCAAGGAAGAAGCCCCGGGCTGATGGTGACTCGAGGGCCTGGATGGTGCCGTCGGATGTACGGGCGGTGACCGTGAGACCGCTGCCAACCTTCGCTACCGCCTGATGGTGGTACACGGGGATATCGTGCGCGCTGCCGCCGAGGATGCTCGCGAGCGTCGAGCCATCGGTGATCTCGATGTCCACCGAGCCGAACACGCCCGGGGCAGGCTGGTATTGATCCGAGCCCACGACGTCGGGCAGGTGCTGGATAAGCGTTCCCGAGTGGACGGTGTTGACGATCTGCATGCCGCGACAGATCGCGAGCAAGGGCAGCCCGGTGCTGCATGCCGCCTCGTACAGAGCGATTTCCCACTCGTCGCGATCATCGCGCGGCGCCCCGGTCCTCTCGTGCGGCTGCTCGCCATACCGAGCCGGGTTGACGTCGGCCCCGCCCGCGAGGATGAGCCCGTCTAGGCGGGCGAGGACCTGGGCAGCGCGTTCGTGTTCCGACGGTTGCGGGGGCAACAGGACGGGCACGCCTCCAGCATCGAGGACCGCCTGAAGGTAGGCCTCGTGCAGGAAGGATGCGCGCGTATCCCATACCCCGCACGTGGCAGATTCGAGGTATGTCGAGATACCGATGATGGGTGCGCTAGCCACGTTCGAAGCCCCTCACGCGCTCCCAATCCGTGACGGCGGCATCGAACGCCTCGAGTTCGACCCGGGCAGCCCGCGTGTAGTGCTCGACGACGTCTTCGCCGAAGGCGGCATGGGCAATCTCGGAGTTTTCGAACAGGTCGGCGGCCTCGCGGAGCGTCGTCGGCACCCTCGGCTTGTCACTTTCGTAGCCGTTGCCCACGAGCTCGTCCTCGAGGGAGAGCTCGTTGTCGATGCCGTGGAGACCCGCGGCGATCATCGCGGCCATCGCGAGATATTGATTGACGTCGCCGCCGGGAATGCGGTTCTCGAAGCGTAGCGATTTGCCGTGGCCCACGACTCGGAAGGCACACGAGCGGTTGTCGAGGCCCCACGCGAGTGTGGTCGGTGCGAATGTGCCGGGCTGATAGCGCTTGTAAGAGTTGATGTTGGGGGCGAACATGAGGGCGAGTTCGCGCGCCGCGGCGATCTGCCCCGCGAGGAACTGATCCATGATGACGCTGCGCCCGCCTTCGCGGGATTCATCGGCGAACACGGGGTTGTCGTCCTTGTCGCGCAGGCTCATGTGAATGTGGCACGAGTTGCCTTCGCGCTGGTTGAACTTCGCCATGAAGGTGATGGACTTGCCGTGCCTTTCGGCGATTTCCTTGGCGCCCGTGCGGTAGAGGCTGTGGTTGTCGCACGTGGTAAGCACGTCGTCGTAAAGGAAGGCGATCTCTTGCTGGCCGGGGTTGCATTCGCCTTTGACGCCCTCGCAGTACATGCCGGCCGCGTCCATGGAGTTGCGGATATCGCGAAGAAGCGGTTCGAGGCGCGTGGAGGCCTGGATGTCGTAGTCGGTGTTGTAGTCGCTTGCGGGGGTGAGGTCGTTGTAGCCCTTGGCCCACGCTTCACGGTAGGTGTCGTCGAAAATCAGGAATTCGAGTTCCGTCGCGCCCATGCATGTCCAGCCGCGCTCCTCGAGGCGAGTGCGCTGCTTCTTGAGGACACTGCGCGGGGCGGGGCCGACTTCCTCGCCCGAGGTCGTGAGGAGGTCCGCGGTGACCTGTGCGGAGCCCTCGATCCACGGGACTTGGCGCAGCGTGGCCAAGTCTGGCTTCATGACCATGTCGCCGTAGCCGCTCTTCCAGCTGGAGATCTTGTAGCCGTCCACCGTGTTGTTGTCGATGTCGACGGCGAGGAGGTAGTTGCAGCACTCGGCTCCGTGTTCGGCGACGGAGTCGAGAAAGAGGCGAGCGGAGATGCGCTTGCCTACGAGTCGGCCTTGCATGTCCGTGAATCCGAGAATCACGGTGTCGATATCGCCGGCGTGGATGCGGTTGGTGAGTTCTGAGAACGTCAGCATTCCTTCGTTGCCTGACATGGAAGCTCCTCATTGTGCTTCGGTGTGGCCTGGCGGGGCCCTTACGTGGCGATGCAAGCCATTGACTAAACATCGGTCTGGCAACCATTAGACCACACGATGTGAGCTATGCAACCCGAAAGTCTGGCAAAGTGCTGGGTGTTCTGGGTTGATTGTCTACAACTCACGCCAATAAATTTCTACAAAAGCGTGGAAATCCAACCATTAGGCGAGTAGTGTGGGGCAGCACACACGAGTCAACGTGGTCTCGTCACTACGGAAGGTATGCAATGGCTGATCAAAGCGATCGTCAATCTCCTCAACGCGCGGCAGCATCACCTGCCTCGCCCTCCACGCAATCGGGGGAAGTCACCAAGGTCGGTGGCGTTACCTATCGAACGGCGGATACCGAATATTTTGAAAAACGTCAGCTCAAGCGCGCGGCCGGCATTTTCGGACTCTGGGGCCTCGCGGTCGGCGCGGTCGTTTCCGGTAACTTTTCCGGCTGGAACTTCGGCGTGGATTTCGCGGGCTTCGGCGGGATGCTCATCGCCTACGCGATTCTCATCGTCATGTACTACGGCCTCATCTTCTCGATCAACGAAATGGCCGCCGCCATGCCCCACACCGGAGGCGCGTACTCGTTCGCGAGAGCGGCGATGGGGCCCTACGCAGGCTTCGTGACGGGCCTTGCCGAAACAATCGAGTACGTCGCAACAACCGCCGTGATCGTCTACTTCTCCTCGGGCTACGCCGACGCGGTCGTATCGCAACTCCTCGGTGTTGACCTGCCAAAACCCGTGTGGTGGCTCATCCTCTACACGATCTTCGTGGCGCTGAACTCCTCGGGCGCAGCGGTATCGTTCAGGTTCGCCATCCTGGTGTCGATCATTTCGATCGTGATCCTGCTCGTCTTTAGTGCGATGGCGCTGTTCTCCGGCGCTTTCTCATGGGATTCACTCTTCAACATCGTTCCCGACGCAGGCGCGTCGGCCTTCCTGCCCCACGGTTTCCTCCCGATCCTGTTCGCGCTGCCATTTGCCATGTGGTTCTTCCTCGGTATCGAGGAGCTGCCGCTCGCAGCCGAAGAGGCCCACAACCCCGTGCGCGACATTCCCAAGGCGGCACTGTGGGCGCGCTTCACACTCGTCGTTACCGGTCTTCTCGTGCTCGTTCTGAACACCGGCGTGCTCGGCGCGGAAACGACCGCCGGGGCAAGCGAACCCCTCCTCGACGGCTTCCGCGCGATCGTCGGCGACGGCCTCGCTGCCGTCCTCGCACTCTTCGCTCTCGTGGGCCTGCTTGCCTCGCTTCAAGGCATCATGTTCGCCTACGGGCGCAACATGTATTCGCTCTCGCGAGCGGGTTACTACCCGAAGTTCCTCTCGCTCACGGGGCGCACGCAGACGCCGTGGGTTGCCCTTATCGCCGGTGCCGTCATCGGTTTTTGCGCCCTTGTGGGCGTCGATCTTGCCGGTGGTGAGGGCGGAATCGCCGGTGCGGTTGTCCTCAACATTGCTGCCTGGGGTGCCGTCGTCGCTTACCTCATGCAAATGGTGTCGTTCCTCGTGCTGCGCAAGCGGTTCCCGAACGCGAAGCGTCCCTATAAATCGCCGTGGGGAAACTTTGGTGCGATCATCGCCGCCGTTATCTCCGCGCTCATCTTCCTGGGCTTCCTCCTCAACCCCGACTACCTGCCCGCGATCATCGCGATCATCGTTATCTACGCGGTCATGCTCATTACCTTCTGGCTGTGGGGCCGCCACCGGCTGATTCTGAGCCCCGAAGAGGAGTACGCGCTCTCGGGTGGCCTTGACGTCGTGAACCTCGACGATCTCGTGGATGACGGTGAACGTGACGACCGGCCCGGTGAGAGCGAGGTAGCACCCGCTCGAGACTAGACCTCAACGGGCGTTTCTCATTCTTGCCTCACGGCCGTCCTTCATTCTTTGCTCAGATGAAACGGCCCGGGGAAGCCCTGCGGCTTTCCCGGACCGTCCATGAGGGGTCACGGGCGGTTAGAACCCGGTGCGCGTGACCTTCGGGTAGTACTTCCGGAACTTCTGCACCTGGCGGAGACCCGAAGCGAGAGCGAAGCCCTTCATCCACGCACCCTCCGGGGCGTAGCGGTAGGGGTTGTCCACGCCGTGGGCGCGAACGGCGGAATCGAGCTGAGCGCGCAGTTCGGGTTCGGTGACGTAGTGCTTCACGAGGCGCGTGGGGAGGATCGAATAGAGGTGCTGCTCCTCGGCGCGCACGCGCGCAAGGGGTGCGTTGTCGATGAGGTCCGCGACAATGTGCTCGGGGTAGGAGCCGCCTGCCGCGGTGACGTAGTGGTTGTTGCGTCCGAGCCGCGGATTGAGTTCGAGGAAGTAGGCCGTTCCGTTACGCGGGTCGACCTTGAGATCAACGTTGGCGAAGCCGACGTAGTCCACGTGGTCGAGGAGTTTTTCGAACTGCGCGACGATCGCCCGGTGAGGACCGGTGAGCATCGCTGCGGGGCGGCCGAGCGCATCGGGTGTGTGCTCGCCTAGCAGCACCTGCGCAGCGCATGTGAGCGTCACGTCCCCCGAGCGCGAGCGGTAGCCGGTGATGGAGTATTCGGACGTGTCGTCACCCTCGATGAGCTCCTGGAAGAGGAACCGTCCCGTGAAGCCGGCGTCCCCGAGCTTTGCCACGAGTTCCTTGTATTCGGCCTGGGACTTGAGCACGAATACTTTGCGCTTGCCGGGGAACTTGACGCGCGAATAGTCGGCGGTGTTCGCGGGTTTGCCGATGATTGGGTAGGCCCACGGAAGCTGCTCGGGCGCGTCAAAATCGGCTTCGCCGTACCGGGAGAAGTCAACGACGGCCGTGGGGATCGTCGGAATGTCGAGCTCGTTGCACGCTTCTTGGAAGTGGGCCTTGTCGGCCAGCTTCGCGAGGGAAGCGGAATCAATTTGCGCGAGAAGGTAGTGCTCCTCGAGTTCGGCCCGGTACGTGTCGATGAAGGAAATGAACGAATCGGCATTCGCGAGCAAGAGCGTCGGTCGCTTGACGGGCTTGTCTTTCGCAAGCTGAACGAGCGCATCCTTGAGATCGCACTCGCTTGCCCCAGCACCGATAGCGACGTGAGCGCTTGTGACAGTGCGTTCGTTCATCGCGACAGGGGTGCGCATCACGGTGAGTGAACGCATGCCGTAGGCCTTGTGAAAGGCAATCGAGACGTTGAGCGAGTTGAGGCCCGCGCCGAGGATCACGACATCGAACTCCGTGCCGCCTTTGCTGATCCCCGGTGTGGGGCCGGGCTGGGAGACAGTGAGGTTCGAGATGGCCACGTGAAACGCCTTTCGCTGGGAAACATCCGGCGCTTGAGTTTATCGGACAGCAGTTTTGGTGCTCTCTGTTTGCTCGCACAAAGTGTTCGTAAAATTATTCAACGTTAAAAAGTGGCGCTCTCGCGGGGCGCCCCCTCTCCTAAGGAGCACCGATGAACGACAGCAGCCCCCTCGACAAAGTTAAGGACGCCGCGCAGTCCCTCGCGGACACGGCGAAAGACAAGATTCCCGCAGGCGTTGATGCTGCAGCGGACGCCGTTGTTGACCTCGCCGCGAAGGCCGAGGAGAAGTTCCCCCAGGCCAAGGGCGTTGCCGACAAGGTCGTTGATGTCGCGGGTGCTGCCCAAGACAAGGCCCACGAACTCGGCGATGGAGGCGATGGGGACTCGGCGGCGGCGCAGCACTGAGGCGCTGCCGTCCGGGTTCGCAGCACTGACGCGCTGCCGTCCGTGTTCGCAGCGCTGACGCGGTGCTGTTCCGGTTTATGAAGAAACTGGGCTGTTGGCCGGCTGTGGGGCCGGGGGCGGCCCAGTTTTTTCATGAAGTGTGGCGGTGACTGGGGGAAAGACGGCTGGGGAGCTGTGCGACTGGGGGAGCTGGGCAGCTGGTGGAGCCCGGTGACTGGGGGAACTGGGGAACTGGCCAGATGGGGGCAGCTGGGAGAGCCGGGCCGCATGAAAAATTGCTGCCCGCAAACGCGAGCCGCGCCACTAGAAGCCTCGAATTGCTCCCGAGGGCGTGGGATGGGTGCTAGCCTTCCAACGGTTGTGCACGGACATGGACAGAGAGCCATGCGAGCACTTCATGTGATCCGGGTACAGCCATGCCTTTGTCCCGTTTTCACGTGAGGAATGTGCATGAGCACCACAGCGCCTGAGCGCCCCGCAACCACCCCCATTATCGCCGGCCCCTCAATCGACGAGACCGCAGTGACGGCCTCGGGGTCGGCCCCGATCGAAGCAAACGGCCACGACGCCGACTTCAGCTTCACCCCAGTTCCTGCATCCGCGCGCCACGGTTTTTGGGCCGTGGGCTTCGTGATGCTCGGATTTACCTTCTTCTCCGCCTCTATGAGCGTCGGCGCGAAGATCGGCAACGGTCTCGATCTTGGCGGCTTCGTCTGGGCCACGACGCTCGGCGGGCTCGTGCTCGCGATCTACACCGGTGGCCTCGCCTACCTTGGCGCGAAGACCGGCATGGGGCTTGACCTCCTCGCCCGCCGCGCCTTCGGCCGTCGCGGCTCGCTTTTGGCCTCCGCCCTTGTGGGCCTGACCCAGATGGGATGGTTCGGCGTGGGTGTGGCGATGCTGGGTATCCCCGTCGCCGAGCTCCTTCACATCAGCCCCTGGTGGATCGTGATCGCGGCAGGCGCCGCCATGACTGCTTCCGCTTACTTCGGGATGAAAGCGATCGAGGTCGTCTCCTTCATTTCCGTTCCTCTTATCGCGATCCTCGGCACGTACTCGATGGTCACGGCAACCAGCAAGGCTGGCGGTCTTGTCGAGGTGTTCGGTGGCGGGTCGATGCCGATCGTGACCGGCATCGGCATGGTCGTGGGTTCCTTCATTTCGGGCGGCACGGCGACCCCGAACTTCACGCGCTTTGCTCGCTCGGCGAAGGTTGCCGTCATCACGACGGTGATCGCGTTCTTCCTTGGCAACACCCTCATGTTCAGCTTCGGTGCGGTGGGTGGCGCGTTCACCGGCAAGGACGACATCTTCTACGTCATGATCGCCCAGGGTCTCGCGATTCCTGCGATTCTCGTGCTCGGCGCGAATATTTGGACGACCAACAACAACGCCCTGTATACCTCCGGCCTGGGCTTTTCGAACATCACGCGCGTGCGCACCCGCCCCATGACTCTCATCGCGGGCATTTTCGGTACGGTGAGCGCGCTGTGGCTGTACGAGAACTTCGTGGGCTGGCTGAGCTTCCTCAACGCGGCACTTCCGCCGATCGGTGCGATCCTCATCGCTGACTTCCTGGTGCGCAAGCACGCGTACGTGGACTCGAGCGAAACGGAGCAGACCGTAGCGTGGCACGCGGTTCTCGGCGTCATTGCCGGCGGTCTCGTGGGCTACTTCGTGTCGTGGGGCATCTCGGCGATCAACGCGGTTGCGGTCGCGATCGCCATTCACCTCGTGGGCGTAGCCTTGACGAAGCGCCGCTAAAAACACTTGTGGGTGCGGCGCGGTCGCCTCTCTCAGGTGGGTCGTGCCGCACTAGTTCCCCGGAGGGTCGCTCACGTGGGCGGCTTTGCGTGCGGGGTGCTCGGCGGTTTTCACCCGCTCGGGTCACCCCGTTCCCTCACCCTAGTTCCCCCGCTCCAACAGAAAGGCTTCGCTGTGCTCATTCAGAACGTTTCCCTTCCGGGCCGCGAGGGCTCGGTTGACCTTCGCATTTCCGACGGTTGCTTTACCCACATTGAACCCCATCTCACCGCGGAGCCGGGCGAAGAGACATGGGACGCCGAGGGGCGCCTCGCGCTCCCGCCGTTTGTGGAGAGCCACATCCATCTCGACTCGGTTCTCACCGCGGGCGAGCCGAAGTGGAATATGAGCGGCACGCTTTTTGAGGGCATCGAGCGCTGGAGCGAGCGGAAGAAGACTCTGAGCGTTGAGGATGTCAAAACTCGCGTGCGCCGCGTCGCGCGTGACCAGGCGAGCTTCGGCGTTCAGTACGTGCGCACCCACGTGGATGTGACCGATCCCGAGCTCACGGCCCTTCGTGCGTTGCTTGAGCTTCGCGACGAGCTTGCCGACCTCATTACGCTCCAGATCGTGGCGTTCCCGCAAGAGGGCATCGATTCGTTCCCGAATGGCCGCGACCTCATGGTCAAGGCTGCCGACATGGGCGTTGATGCGATCGGCGCGATTCCTCACTTCGAGTTCACGCGCGAGTATTCGGTGGATTCCCTCAATTTCGCGTGCGAGCTTGCGCGTGATCGTGGCCTGCTCATGGATGTGCACTGCGATGAGATCGACGATGAGGCCTCGCGCGGCCTCGAGACTCTCGCGACGCGCGCCCTCGAGTTCGGCATGGGGGAGAAGGTCACCGCTTCGCACACGACCGCGATGCATTCCTATAACAACGCGTACTTCGTTCGTCTGCTTCGCCTGCTGACGATGAGCGGCATCAACTTCGTGTCAAACCCCATGGTGAACACGCATTTGCAGGGACGCATGGATACGTACCCGAAGCGCCGCGGCGTGACGCGCGTCAAGGAGCTCACGGAGGCCGGGATCAACGTGAGTTTCGGGACCGACGATATCCGCGACCCGTGGAACCCGCTCGGCACGGGGAATCTTCGTGACGTCGTGCTGAACGGCCTGTATGTCACGCAGATGATGGGCTATCCGCAGATCGCGGAGTCCTACAACTTCGTGACCCACAATGCGGCGCGCACTCTCCACCTCGACAACTACGGCATCGAGGTGGGCAACCCCGCGCGGTTTATCGTGCTCGATGCACCGAACTGGGTTGAGGCGCTCAACTTCAACGCGCCTGTCGTTCGCTCCTACAGGGACGGCACGCTCGTCGCGAAGACGGAGCCGGCGACCCGCGAGGTGTATTGGGGCTAGACATCCCCTCGGCTGCATGTAGCCAGCCTCTGAGAAGTGCATTCGCGCGCGGTGCACGCCCCATCGCGATAAGGGAGGCGCTTAGGTCTGTATGGCAACAGAAGGCGTTCGAAAGGTCAATTGCGTTCGAATCGAACGATAGCTTCGTCGCGGAGTGGACGGACTACTCAAGGAGATTAAGGGAAATTGTAGGGGGTGCAGGGGGCGATGAATAAGTCGGTTGTTCTAGATGGAGTGCGGCACGTTTTGTCAACACATTGGGAGCTGAGCCCTGGCGCGGAGCTAAGGTTTGTGCAGCACGAATCTGATTGGATCGGTAAGCTTACTGAAGCCGATCACGCGTGGACGGTCAGGGTTGCGATACAAAACGGGCGGATTGCCCGCTCTGACCGAGAGTTTACCGCCGAGGTAATGGACGCCATGTTAGGCGATCCTGGGGGCGGGCTTATAGGGCTGAAGAGAACTGCCTGCGGCGCCAGATATGTGAATGACGTGGTTGGCAATAGTCCTGTAACCGTGATGTGTAGCAGATGGATAGCTGGCCAGAATCTTGAGCGATGGGACACCGCCAGGGCGGTAGATGCCATGCGAGCCTTGGTTGAGGCGCAGAGACAATTACAGCGTAGCGTCGCTTTTGTGAAAGCCGCTAGGCCGATTTCCTATACTCCGTCAGCGGTTTTGGAACGAGCAAAGTGTGTGTTTTCCGGGGATGCGGCCTGGAATGTTGCGTTAGAGCGCCTTTCTGCCCGATTTGATGGGTGTCGCCTGCCAGAATGTGTCCCTATACATGGCGATCTGCATTTTGAAAATCTTATTTTGGTGGACAATGGGTCGTTGGCGATAATCGACTGGGGCGCGGCCGGCGTCGGCGATCCTTTGTACGATGCGGTTGCTTTTGCGGCTTCGCTAGTCCGGGCTGGTTACCAAACAGCTGCGAGGGAAGCTTTAGAAACCTACTTCCGCCTAGTAGACGGATCTAGACCGAGTGGTCAGTACCTGCAGGATCTGTTCTGTTTAAGGAAATTGGAGATAGCGACTCATTTGGCCGAAGTTGACAGGGATGGTTTTGCTCCGTCGCTACCTTGGGTCGGAGGGCGAATTAGCGGAATCCGGGCGGATCTAGCCGGTGATGCTGAGATTGAAATCGGACTGTGGTAGAGAAAGACGATCGCGACTCTGCAAGTGTTGCCGTGGTGTTTTCTTGCGACGATCGCTATGTTCCTGGTGTTCTTGCAGCAGTTCGGTCACTTAGAGATCACTCCAGTTGCCGAAACATTGACATCTTCGTGTTGCATGAGCGGCTGTCACGCGACTCGCGAGAGGTCCTGATTGAAGAAGGTCTGGCCCGGGCAACTGCCCGGGCCCTCCCTCGTGCTTATCTCTGCTTAGTTCTTGCGCATGCGGATGACCGCGAAGGCGCCGCCACCGATGAGTGCGAGCGCGAGGACTGCCGTTGCGGCGATCTCGGCGCCCGTGCGGGGCATGAAGCCGCGGGTGCCGCTCGCCTGCCCCGCGGGCTTAGAGGACTTCGAGGGCTTCGCGGGGGCCTGCTTCGACGAATCGGCTTTGCCCGTGTCAGCGTTGCCGGGCGAAACCTTGTCCGGTGAAGGCTTGTTCGGCGAGATCTCGTCCGGCGAAGGCTTGTTCGGTGCTTCCTGGTCGTTCTCGCCGGGCTTAGGGGCAGCGGGAGTCGGTTCGGGGGCCGGTGCGGGAGCCGGTGCGGAATCGGTCGGCTTCTTCTCTGGGGTTTCGTTGGAAGGCTCTTCAGGAGCGGCTTCCTTAAAGCTCACGCCCTCCATTTTCCACTCTTCCTTCGTGATCGTGAGCGGTTGGACGATCGCTTGGGGGGCGGGCTGAGGAATGCCGTTGTCGACCTTCACACATTCGATCTGGAGGTTTGCCGTGCCTTCTGCGGCGACGTCCACGAAGCTCGCGTCGATCGGATTGACGACCGTGCCGTCTTTTTCGAGAGAGTCGATACCCGACATGACCACGCGGGTCGTCTTCTCGCCTTCACCCTGGACGAAGACGGTGCGGGCGCCGTCAACGTAGGGCTCTTCGCACTTCACGCGGGATTTCACGGTGTAGGTGAAGGGGTCTGCATCGAGAGCGCCGTGTGCCTGGACGCCCCCGGCATTCTCGATCGTGGCCGTCACGGAATCGTCGAGAGTGACCTCGGTCGCCGCAGCGGCAACCTGGGGGAGGGCGAGGAGCGCCGCGGCGCCGGCGAGGGCAGCCGAGCGGCGGAGCGAGAGGGAGAGCTGCATGGTTCTACACGTTCCTTGGGGCGCGGGGAGTGGGTTAGCGAGGACAACTGTGACAGGCCTTAGTGAACGGCAGGTAACCGACTGGTGTCGGCCCCAGTTCCTTCCCGTCACTCACCATTCACTTCCTCCCTCTAGCGTTCTGATTGGTCTTCCCGACGCCCTGAGAGAGAGATTCCCCATGACCGAGCTCCGCTCCCCCCACGCCTCCTCGCTCGCCCCGAGCCGACGCACCGTGCTCCGCGGCAGCGTTGCCGCCGGTGCCCTCGGTGCTGCCGCGGCCGCAACCACCGGCGCCGCTATCGCCGAAGAAACCCCCGTGACCACCACCGAGGCGAGCGAGGGCAATGACCTCGCGCCCGCCGAGACCGGTCTTGAATGGCTCGTCGTTGACCACCACGTGCACTCGCTCTACAGCCACGACGCGAAGTACACGATGGAAATGATCATGGACAAGGCCGAAGAGTTCGGCGTGGATGTCATCGCCTTCACCGAGCACTCGAACTGGGGCCACGCCAACGAGGGTGGTGTGTGGGAGGCGAACCGCCTTATCCGCAAGGCGCGCGATGAACGTAAGCTCATGGTCCTTCAGGGCATCGAGTGGTACATTCCCGCGGCCGAGCACTGCACCGTTCTTGTGGCCCCCGGCATCAACGAAGCGCGCGTGCTGCGCACGTTCGAGCTCGCGTTCGACGGCAAGCTCAACGGCTGGGAAAAGCCCGCGCTCGATTCGCCCGAAGAGAAGTTCCAGCAGGAAAAGGCTGTTGAGGCGATCGCGTGGCTCGGCGAGCAAAAGAGGGAAGGCTTCATCGATGACGCGATCGTGATCGCGAACCACCCGAGCCGCTACTGCATCGACTCGCCGCTCGAGCTTCGCGCGTGGCACGACGCGGACCGCGACATCTATCTCGGCATGGAAGGTGCCCCCGGTGCCCAGGGCTCGGCTTTCGGCCTCAATCGTGACCCGAAGTTCCAGCGCGGCGAATACGAGAACAGCCGCCGCAAGGACTCGTCCCCGCACTACCCCGACGAAGCCTTCCGCACGCGCGGCGGCTTCGACTACCTCACCTCGGTCGTGGGTGGCATGTGGGACTCGCTGCTCTCTGAGGGCCGCCGCTACTGGATCACCTCGAATTCCGACTTCCACCTCAAGACCCACGACACCTACCGCGTGGGCGACTACCCGAAGGGTGACGGCTGGGAGGAAGGCGCGAGCCTCGGCAACTTCAACCGTGCGGGCCGCCGCCCCGTGCCCGTCAACACGAACGAAGCTCAGGGCGGAAGCGACTACTGGCCCGGCCAGTTCTCCCGCACGCACGTGGGTGCCACGAGCCGCTCCTACGAAGCGGTCATGGATGCCATGCGCGCCGGTCGCATCTGGATCGAGCACGGCCACCTCATTTCCGGTCTCGAGGTCGTCCTTTTCACGAAGGACGACAGCGCCGAGCCCGTGACTCTCGGCGGCACCCTCAAGGTCAAGGCCGGCACCGAGCTTGGCCTGCGCGTGAGCGTGACGCCCACGACGAAGGAAAACTCCGCTGGGATCCTCCCGGAGCTCGCGCACATCGACCTCATCCGCGGGCTCATCACGGGCCCGGTTGAGGATGTCAACACGACGACGGCCCCTCACACCAAGGTCGTTGACCGCAAGGAAACCGCAGGCCACGGTCTTGAGGAGTTCACGGTTGAGTTTGACCTCGGCGCCGTCGAGGAAAACGGCTACATTCGCCTGCGCGGAAGCGACGGCAAGCGTTCGGGCGTCGGCCCGATGGGTGCCGACGTTGACCCGGCCGGCCCGATTCCCCACGGTGGCGAGAACGGCGCAGGAAGCCCGTGGATCGACACGTGGATGTACACCAACCCGATCTTCTTCGAGGTCGAGTGATCACGGTTTCGTGAACACGAGTGGGCTCGGTTTCGCGGGGGTTATGCCCCGCGGAATCGAGCCCCTTTCCCATCGCCCGCCCAGGACACACACCGCATGAAAGGACACCCCGCATGGCCCTCAACCGTCGGACCTTCCTGACCGCAGCCGCCGCGACCGCCGCGAGTGCCGCAACCCTCGCGCCCGCGAGCGCGTCACCGCTTTTTGAGCGCGACGAGAGCGACACCCCGCGCCTTCTCGACGACCCCTTCGATGCGCGCCTGAAGAATCCCGCGCCCGAGGGATGGGCGCCGAAGAGCCCGCTCGCGCGCGCTCACGCCCACAACGACTACCTGCACGCGCACCCGCTGTGGGATGCCCTCGCGCAGGGCTTTTGCTCGGTTGAGGCGGACGTGTGGTTCGAAGGCGGCGCGATCCTGCTTGGCCACACCCG
>OJXV01000121.1_pt1 | contig 20676 bp, 16 predicted proteins | sample 1600801 | NCBI WGS metagenome assembly OJXV01 (sample SAMN04436900, study PRJEB24849) | human gut metagenome | biome: human gut; feature: NICU; material: stool | host: Homo sapiens | place: USA: Saint Louis, MO | collected 2012-03-16 | reverse complement strand
CCTGCCGCCGCTCTCCTCGCCCGCACCGTCACACTTTATGAAAAAACAGCCAGCCCCAAGCCCCCACCGACCCCCAGACCCACAATTTCTTCATACTCCGAGACGCAATCAGCGCCCAGAGTGCAGAGCCGAAAGCACAGAACCGAGCCCAGAACTCAGATTCTCGACTGCGAGATCAGGGCTGCTCGTCGATAACCTCGAGCACCTCGCCGCCAAGAAATTCCTCAACAATGTCGCGACCGGGGCGGCGCTGCGAGCCGGTCGACGACGCGTCTTCGTCATCGAGCGAAGCCCCTTGGAAGGGGTCATCGTAGTTATGGTCCTCGGCGCTCGCGTGCGATTCTTGAGCCTTGGGCGAGTGCTGGCTGCGCCCATTGAACCCATAGCCAGCATGTTCACTGTTGCCGTGTCGATTAGCCTGCGCTTCGTGGAGGGCCTGCCGCGCGAGCGCGGCACCCGTCAGACGCGGCGCACCGGCGGGACCCAAACCCGGGCCCCGCTTGAGCTCCTGTCGTGCGGGAGCCGGCTCGGACTGCACATCTGGCTGCATACCTAGTCCCCAGCTGTCTTCATCTGTCGACGTAGCGGTTGCTGTCCCCGACCATGCATCGGCCTGCTCCGCATCAACCTCGGCCTGAGCCCGCCCGATTGCCGGATCCTTTTCGTGCCCCGCCGGGACGTTCGCCTCGGGTTCATCTACGAGAGTCGCCGCAGGGTCAAAACCCTGCCCGAACGCGCTTGCCATCGCCTCCTTGAGAGCCTTCTGGCCGTGGGTGCGAGGCTCTCCCTCGCCTGGTTGTGCCGGGATGCGCACCGGCTCCGTGACCCCGCGCGGCATCGAAGCAGTGTCGCGCGCGGGCGTTGCTTCATCAAACTGCGCCCGAGGTTCAGGCTCCGGCTCGGAGGTGCGGGGCGGTGTGTAGTCCTCGGGCGGGACATCCTCGTCATCGGGAGGCTCCTCGTCGAAGAACGGCTGCACGTCCGCGTCAGGCTCGCGAGGGGCGCCAGCTGCCACGGGAGGCTGGCCGCCTGGAGACGCCTCCGCGTCGCGTGTCGCGCGCGCATTCGCCGCGTTCTGGCCGGGCGCGTGCGGTGAAGACGCCGGATGCTCGGCTGGCGCAACGGCATCGCCCCACCGCTCAGTGGGCGCGGCGGCCTTGGGGGGTCCGCCTTCGCGTGATCGATTGCCGTCCGCGGGCGACCCATTGGAGGGAGAACCGCCGCGCCCACCTCCCGGCGGCACATCGCCAGAGGCAGCCTCGACCGTCACGTCGATGCGCATGATGCGCCGCACGGCCTCGGCCATATGCGGCGCGTGCTGGCCGCGATAGAAAGCATTGACGAGCCCCTGGCTGCGGAAACTCAACACGAGGGTCGAGCCGTCGAACGACTGAATGCCTGCATTTTGAGCGATGAGCGCCCACGATGCGCGCTTGAGCGTCTGCAGCGTATCCATGAGCGCCGACCAGTGCCCCTCAACATCGCTCGCACTCGCCCCCGAATTCGACGGCGTGGCCTGCGGGTTCGCTCCGTCCGTCGCAGAATGGGCCGGTTGCTCAGGGGTCGGGTTCGGCTTCAGGGAGTCCGACGGTTGCTGCGACACAAGGTCGCCCCATGAATCATCGCTGTTGCTCGGCACTGGTCGCCGTGGCTGCGATTGAGGTTGCTCCGGCGTCGGCCGAGAGGACTGCGCGTTTTTCACGGGTTCCGCTTCAGGCGAGGCTGGCACGTGCTCCGGCCCTTCTTGAGCCTTGGGCTGCGTCCGAAGCTGGTCTGCCTGCACCGCTCTCTGCTCTTCTCGCGCGGGGTCTCGGTGCGCGTGCGGCGACGATTCCTCGGCCTGCGGCGCTCGCGAGACCTGACCTTTGTCGCGGCCCGCGGCCGCCGCTGCCTGTTCCCGTGCAATTTGCACGGCGCGCTGACGTGGAGACAGGGGTTGGCGGGAGGCGTCGGACTGCGCAGCCCCGCCCCCATTCGCGCCACCGAAAGAGGCGCCCGGGGCGCCGCCCACCGCGCCGGGGCGTGCCCCGATTGCGCCCTCCCCCGTACCCGTCGCCGGGCTGAGAAGGAGCCTCGCGGCGAGCAATTCGAGATGTAAGCGTGGCGAGGTCGCGCCCACCATGGAGTTGAGGGCTTCGCTCGTCACCTGCGCCAAATGCGTAAGCGTGCGAGGCTCGAAATCCTCGGCCTGGGAACTCAGGCGTTGGACCTGGTCGCTAGGAACGTCCGGCAGCAGCTCGCGTGCGCGCTCGGGGGCAGCCACGAGAACGATGAGATCACGAAAGCGCTCGAGCAGGTCCTCGACAAAGCGTCTAGGCTCGTGGCCCGAGCCGATCACCTCGTCGAGAACGCCGAACAGGGTCGCGGCGTCGTGTGCCGCGATGGCATCAACCGCGCGATTAAGCAGTTCGACGTCGGTGAAGCCGAGCAGGTTCGTCGCGACCTCAAGCTCGACACCGCGTTCGTCAGAACCGGCAATCAGCTGGTCAAGCACGCTCAACGTGTCACGGGCCGAGCCGCCGCCCGCACGCACGGCGAGCGAAAGGACTCCATCCTCAACCGCGACGCCCTCCTGGGCGCAAATCTGTTCGAGGTAAGGGAGTAACACCTGCGGCGGGATGAGGCGGAACGGATAGTGGTGAGTGCGCGAACGGATCGTGCCGATCACCTTGTCGGGCTCGGTCGTCGCGAACACAAACTTGACGTGCTCGGGCGGTTCCTCAACGAGCTTGAGCAGCGCGTTGAAGCCGGCCGAGGTGACCATGTGGGCCTCGTCGATGATGAAGACCTTGAAGCGGTCGCGGACCGGAGCAAAGGCTGCACGTTCGCGCAGGTCACGGGCATCATCCACGCCGCCGTGGCTCGCGGCGTCGATCTCGACGACGTCGAGGCTGCCCGCCCCGTCGCGTGCGAGATCACGGCATGAATCGCACGTGCCGCAGGGCGTATCCGTGGGCCCCTCGGCGCAGTTCAGGCACCGCGCGAGAATGCGTGCCGACGTGGTCTTGCCGCAGCCGCGCGGGCCCGAAAAAAGATAGGCGTGGCCGATTCGGCCCGACTTCAACGCTCGCCGGATCGGCTCGGTGACGTGGTCCTGGCCGATCACTTCGGCGAAGGACTCGGGGCGATAACGACGGTAGAGAGCTGTAGCCACGACACCAGCCTAATGGAGGGCAGCGTTGTGGATGAGGTTGGGAATCGCGCGGGCGTGCTGGCTGGGCCCGGATCTCGCGGAGATTGCGTTCCACACCATGAAGAAAACCTCAGAGCTGTTTGCCTTCGAGGGCCTGCACAGCCCCGGAATTTTTATCAAAAGTGACGCGGTCCAGTTCACCGCACTCGCTTGCGATGAAAACCCTGCCTGATGGCCTCCCTCACTCGAGCCTCGCACTCGTTCCAGCGGTAAAACACCTGATCGTAGGTCAGCCTGATCACCCTGTAGCCACGGAGCTGAAGATCCGCATCGCGCTCGCGGTCTCGATTGAATCCGCGCCAGCTAGCTTGATGATGCTCGAACGAATCGAGCTCAACGACGAGCGAGTCCCCGATCAGGAAGTCAACGCGCCCAATGGCATCGATGTACACCTGCTGCCGAAAACCGACACCCAGGCGTTTCATGCGAAAGGCGAACGCCGATTCCGTTCCCGACTCTGAGAAACGGCCCGGGACTCCAATCTCCCTGGCCTGATAGGCAAAGCATTTTCCTAAAATGCGCTCGACTTCAAACGGGGCTACCTTCCCAAGGCGGAGGGCAGACTCGAGCACAATAAACGCCTGTTCAGCAGTTCCGCAGTGGACAGCCTCGGTGAGCGAATCCACGATGTCGAGCACCGGTGCTTTCGACGGGTTGCGGGTCCATCGACGGTGGGACCCCACGCTCACCTTTCGGGCCTTGCCACTTGCGAGGCGATTGTAGGTCGTGCACAAATGCGGCGAGCCAAACATTCGCGGGACCCAGAGACCATGCCGTTCAAGTGCCGAGAAGCAGGTGACCCAACAACCGAGCGTGACGGCGCGTATAGCCAGGTCTTCCGACGAAACTGGGGGGAACGAATAGCTTCCATACGCGACCCGCACGAGGTTTCCCTTTGCGAGAGCGCGGTTGATGGATCGCCGGGTCCACCCCGCCTCGAAAAGTTGCGCCGCACTCACAGTCTCGTGGGGAAAGTCAATTCTCATACTCCAAGGATTGAAGTTGAGAGGTATTCAAATCACGGCGGGTATCGCAGCTGTTGACGGCCGCGATCTGTGAAGCGACAGCCGCGGCAAGAGGCAAGGGTTTGCCACAGCCCCTCGCCTGCAGTCCCTCACCGCGCCGCTTCCGCCCCCACTTCTGCCCCTCACTGCCTTCCGCCCCTCACTGCCTTCTTCCCCCGCCTCGCCCCCTCTTCTCCCGTTTCACTTCATGAAGAAACAGGGGCATGGCAAGGGCGGCAGCCCCGCATGACTCGAGACTTTTCATAAAGTGCGACGGCGAGGGAGGGAGGAAGCAGTGTTGGGAGGAGACAGCGAGAGTAGGAGAAAGGGGACGAACGGAGGGGTGTGGAAGAGACGGAGACTGGGACGGCCCCGCCCCTCAGGGGCTGGTGGCCTAGGCTTAACCCATGACATTTGCGCAGTGGACCGAAGCACTGATCGGGGCGATCGGTATCGAATGGTGGCGTATCCCCATCGTGGTCCTCTCCGCCGTCGTGATTTACCTCGTCTTCTATCTCCTCATCCACATTTTTGGGCCGCGCATCCTCACGGGGTCGACGAGCTTCGACGCTGCCGTCATCATCATGCTCGGCGCAGTCGCGGGCCGCGTCGTGATTGGACACCCACCCACCCTCGCCGCAGGCGTGATCGGGCTCGTCACCCTCGTTCTCATGGAAGTGATCTTCGGCGCGCTCAACACGGCGCTGTCACGATCGACGAAATATCCCGCGCTTGGCCTCAACAAACGGCCCGTCGTCGTCTTCGCGCACGGTAAGAAAGTCGAGCACTATGCGCGGCGGGCCCGCGTCACCGACCAGGACCTAGCATTCGCGTTCCGTCGCTCCGGCATCGCTACCCGGAGCCAGGTTCAGTGCGCGATTATGGAGCCGAACGGCTTCATAAGCGTCATCCGCGAAGGGGAAAGTATTGACCCCCTCCTCATCAAGGGAGTCGTGGGTCAGGAGTTCGTTCTTCCCGAAGACGACTCGCTCGACTAACCCCTGCTCGCTGACGGCATAAAACGACTCCCCGCGCACCTGCCAGAGCCTTCGTACCCTTGCTGCCGTCAAGCCCTGGGGGATTCCGATGGATGACACCACGCGGGGAGTCGCCCTCAACGATACAGGCTCGCAACCCATTTCGCACAGCCACCGTCGGCCACTGTGATGTAGACGAGCCCTACACTCCGACCCCGCACTCCGAGCCGACCACATCGCGAAACGCGGTGGACACGGCGCAGTCCTCATCCCCACACTGTGAAAGTTCATCTCGCCACGAGTGCGAAAGTTCTGAGGAAAGACCACAATGACCGAACATTCCCACCATCTGGGCGTGGAACCGTCGGCCCCGAGCACAGACCGGCCCGCGGGTACTCAATCGACAATCCACGCCGCTCCCGAGCAACAACGCGCCAACCGCGGCGCGTTCTCCGGCCGCACAGCGTTTATTTTTGCGGCGATCGGCTCGGCGGTGGGGCTCGGCAACATTTGGCGCTTCCCGTACACGGCGTACGAAAACGGTGGCGGCGCGTTTATGATTCCGTACCTGATCGCGCTCCTCACCGCGGGTGTTCCGCTCCTCTTCATGGATTACGCGATTGGGCACCGGTGGCGTAGTTCCGCACCTCTTGCCTGGCGGCGCATGAACCGCAAGGCCGAGGCTATCGGCTGGTGGCAGGTCATGATCTGCGTAGTGATCGCGGCGTATTACGCGGCAATTCTCGCGTGGTCCGCGTGGTACTTCATCTTCAGCTTTAACAAGGCGTGGGGCGAGGATCCGGCGGCATTTTTCGGGACGTTCACGGCGTCGGTCCCCGCTGAGACAACGGGGATTGGCTTTGATTTCGTGCCGAAGATCCTCATCGCGATGATCGTCGTGTGGGTTTTGAGCGTCGGTGTTCTTGCGCTCGGCGTACAAGGGGGCATCGCCCGCTCGAGCACAATCTTCATCCCGCTTCTTATCGTGATGTTCCTCGTGCTCGTCATTCGTGCGGTGACTCTACCGAACGCAAGCTTCGGCCTTGATGCGCTCTTCACGCCCGACTGGGGTGCTCTTACAGACGGCTCGGTGTGGATCGCGGCCTATGGGCAGATTTTCTATTCGCTCTCGATTGCGTTCGGCATCATGCTCACCTACGCCTCGTACCTCAAGAAGAAAACAGACCTGACCGGCTCGGGCCTCGTTGTCGCCTTCTCGAACTCGGGCTTCGAGCTGCTCGCTGGCATCGGTGTCTTCGCAGCACTCGGCTTCATGGCGGCCTCGACCGGGCAGCAAGTGACCGACGTTGCCGCGGACGGCATCGGTCTCGCCTTCATTGCCTTCCCGGCAATCATCAATCAGGCCCCGCTCGGTGCTCTCATTGGTGTGCTGTTCTTCGGTTCTCTGCTCGTGGCCGGCTTCACCTCGCTCATTTCGATTCTCGAAGTCATCATCGCCGCGGTCCAGGACAAGCTCGGGCTCGGCCGGGTCGCAGGCACTCTTGCTGTAGGCATCCCGATGGCAATTCTTTCCACGCTCGGATTCTCCACCACAACGGGCCTCAACTTGCTCGATGTGTCCGATAAGTTCGTGAATTCGTTTGGCATCGTGGTCGCTGCCCTAGTGGGAACGCTCGTCCTCTCCTACGTGATTCGCGGCATCCCCGCCCTGCGCGACCACCTCAACATGTACGGGTCATTCAAGGTGGGCGATTTTTGGTACGTCATGATCTCGGTCATCGCCCCGGCGATCCTCGCCGTGACCCTCGTGCTCGATGCGCGCGAAATCTTCGCGAACGGTTACGGCGGCATGCCCTCATGGTTCGTCAATACGTTTGGATGGGGCATGGCGGCGACACTCGTCGCTTTAGCCATCATCATGAGCGCAATCCCGTGGCCGAAAGCCTCCAATGCTGGCAAGCTCGACTCCGACGGCGACCCGATTGCCGAGAGCATCGTGCGCGGCAAGCCCCTCGAGGTTCCCACGCCCGACACCCAGTTCCCGCAAGAGCTGCGCGCCGACGATAACCCCGCGCGCGCAGGCCTATTCTCGCGCCTCTTCACGAAGGGAAAGAACCTCTTCACGCACCTCCTGACGAAGGGAAAGAACCGATGAACGCCTCCGCGATTGCTCTGCTGGTCGTCTCGATGCTCATGCTGTGGGGAGGGCTTGGCGCCGCGATCATCAACCTCGTTCGCCACCCCGACCTTTCAGCCGAAGACGACTAAGCCGTGTGACCTTCACCCCGTCCGCACCGCGCGATTCCTGCCAGCACATGCGCTACACGGAGCTTTTTGGGTACACTGGAGCACGTTGCCTTTTGCTCGCGAGTTTTTCGCGGCCGGCAGCCAATGGAGGATTCGCCTAGCGGCCTATGGCGCACGCCTGGAACGCGTGTTGGGTTCACGCCCTCAGGGGTTCAAATCCCCTATCCTCCGCGGATTGAGCGGGCACCGCCTCAGCCTTCATGGTTGGGCCGGTGCCCGTTTTTCGCGCTGGGGCTCTCGCAGTTCCACCAGAACCGGTACGTAAACTCGGTGCGCGCCCCTTTCAATCACGACGAAGCGACGACCGGCGCCTGGAGTCCCGCATGTGGCACATTACCCCGCTCGACAAGATTCAACAGTGCACCGCACAGAGCGCAGAGGCGTGCTCGCAGGAGCCGCCCGAGCACCACTTCCCCACGAAGATTGCCGCGAGCCTCTTTCTCGATGAGTTGCACGCCGAGAGTGTCATCGACCCCATTTCGGGTTTCCACATTCGTGAGCTAAGGCGTGTGCGGCCGAGGAGCGGGGCCCCCGATCGCTTCCTTCGATCCCTCAAAGATGACCTCGACGAGAAATTTGAGGGGAGCGAGCCGGGCGAAATTAAGGGTGTAAACATGGTGACCACGGCGACGAGCCGGGTCTTACCGGTTTCGTATGGGATCTTTCGTAACGTAAGGAGCGACGGAGGCGGTACGTGGAAGCTCGTGTTCGCCGATCGTGCGGATAAGCACGTTAGGCATCGGTTTTCGACGAAAGATTCCGGTGAAGGGGATCCACGCGTGACGGGCGAAATCGACAAAGCCGTTGATGCTTTCCGCGACCTGATTTACAAGGAATACGGAAGTGCAACATGGGAGTTCCGCCCCGAAAGTACGGAAGAGTTCGATCGGGCCATTGCCGCCGACATGGCCGCCATCCTTTCGTGCGTGTACTACGTCGAGGAGTACCTCTCTCCGTTAACCTCCGGCAGTGACCGCCTGTGCAGCGGTAGCGCGAGTTACCTCTTCAATCACCTGATTCAGTCCGACGGTTCCCTTGCAGGGCAGGTTCCCTACTTTTCCGGGTTCGACGCGCGGGACATTCGCCGTCTCTTCCGCTGCTCGCCCGCCGTGCGCGATCGGTATGCGCGTATCGACATCACCGTGGCCGAGGAACCCGATGCGTACCTGCGCAGGGAGATTGGCGACCGGGCCCCCGCGTGGGCCCTGCGGAACGCTCAGGGGCGCTGGCAGTACAACGAAATCGAGAACGGCGAGAGCGTCACGAACGCTCTCGCCTCCCCCGACGATGCCTTCGCGAAGGTCATGGAACACTTTGAGAGGCTCGAGAACGTGCAGGGGTTTGCTACTTCCGGGGACAAGGTTCAGCGCAGTCAGTACCGACGTGCGGCCACGAGACGAGCGGAGTGGGCACGAGATTTCATGCGCAGCACCGATGCCTTTGCCCTCGCACATGATGCGGCACGTGCACAGGCCGCGAAGAACGCGCAAGGCTAAATGTTGGACTGGCGTAGCCGGGAAGCTGGGCCTGGCGGCATCAGCTCTTGAGGTGGAGTCCGACGGTGGCCAGGCGACCGTCGGAATCGCAAACCTCGAGGTGCTTCGCTCCCCCGCCGGGGATTTCACCCCGTTTGCCCGGATCGCGAGGAAACTCTCTGGCGCCTAGGCCGCAAGCTCCGCCTCCTGTAAACGGATGATCCCACGAAGCTCCCCTCGGGAACTATGTCAACGTCGAACACGAAGCGGCCCCCCTTCGATGCTCCATACGTAGCACTCCAGGACACCCGGCTAATCGAGAGAAATCGACCCACGGTTAAATCGAGGCGCGAGGGAGCATAACGATGCATCTTCCTTGCTCGACCGCGCTCTCGTGACACACAACACCCACAGGTTTAGGTTGCCCTAACTTCTTTGTTAGTGCATCCTGGATTTCTCGCGTCATAGGGCGCGAGAGACGGGTCGACATCCGACGTGCACGGATGCACGCCTGCTCGGCACGTCTTCACTCCAGCATCAAAGGGATAACGTGAACCTTCGAAAGTCAGCACGCGCTGCCGTCGTTGCCTTCGCTGCCATGGCGCTCGCACTCACTGGCTGCTCAGGCCAAACCACACGCCAAGACGACGGCAAGAAACTCTCCGTGTACGCGACGACGGGCTACCTCGCCGATGCCGTCGCGAACATCGCCCCAGACGCCGAGATCACGACGATGGTGGGCCCCGGAGGGGATCCCCACACCTACCAGCCCTCCACCCAAGACATCGAAAAAATGCGAAGCGCCGACCTCGTTTTCTGGAACGGCTTGAACCTCGAGGCCCACATGACCTCTCAGCTCGAAAGCTTCGGCGATCGTCAACTCGCTGTCGGCTCGAAGGTCCCTGAGAAGCTTCTCCTGCCGTGGCCAGAAAAGGACGACAAAGGGCGCCCGCTCCATGACCCTCACATCTGGAACAGCCCTGAAGCATGGCTCATCGCCGTTGACTCGGTTGCCGACAAGATCGCCGAGGCCGACCCCAAAAACGAAAAAACCTATCGCGCGAACGCCGAGAAATACAAGGAGAAAATTCGCGCAGCAGTGAGTAAGGCCGACGCAAAACTCGCAAAGATCGATGCGCCCCGCATCCTCGTGACGGGGCACGACGCCTTCAACTATTTCGGAAAGCATTTCGATCTCGAGGTTCACGCGACCGATTTCATCTCGACGGAAGCCAAGCGGAGCGCAAAGGAAATCGACGATCTCGCAACCCTGATCGCCTCGAAGAAAATTCCCACGATCTTCCTCGACAACCAGGCCAACCCGCAGGCCATCAAGAGCCTCCAAGAAGCGGTGCACGCGAAAGGGTGGGACGTCAAGATCTCGGATGCCGAGCTCTACGCGGATTCCCTTGGAGCGGAACCCGGGGTCGACACGTACCTGGGAGCTTTCACCCACAACGTTGACGCTGTCGCGGAGGGGCTTGGGAAGTGACGGCGCAACCCCCTGCTAAGAGTGTCGCCGCGCCCGCGTGTCGCGTCACCGACATGACAGTCGCCTACCGCGAAAATATCGTCCTCAAAGGTGTCACGCTCGAAGTGGCACGCGGCGCCTGCATGGCGATCGTCGGACCCAACGGCGCGGGAAAATCCACTCTGCTCAAAGCCATGCTTGGGCTCGTTCCACCCCTCACGGGCACGGCCGAGTTTTTCGGGCAAAGCCTCCGCGTGGCGCGTTCGCGAGTGGGGTACATGCCGCAATCTCTGAGCGTCGATTGGGACTTTCCCGCGACCACGCTCACCGTTGTGACAATGGGGACCTACGGCACTCTCGGGTGGTTTCGCCGGCCGGGGCGCCGCGAGCGTGAGCGTGCGCTCGCGGCGCTTCGCCAGGTCGGCCTCGAGGATCTGAGCACACGCCACATTAATGAGCTCTCGGGTGGTCAGCGCCAACGCGTCTTTCTCGCCCGCGCCCTCGTACAAGAGCCAGACCTCCTCATCCTCGACGAAGCATTTCAAGGGGTCGATGCGCGAAGCGAGCGTGCAATCTTTGATGTTCTTGCCGACTTCCGCTCGAAAGGGCGCACCGTTGTGCTCGTTCATCACAATCTTGCGACTGTTCGGGAGTTTTGCTCTGACGTTGCGATTCTCAATACTGAACTCATCGCATCGGGCCCCGTGGAACGCACCCTCACAGACGTAGCTATTCGGCGCGCGTATGACCTCGATGGATGTCTCTCGCGCGCCCTCGTCTCTCGCGAAGAAGGCCACTCGTGAGCATCGTCGATTTTCTTTCGGTCTACACCTACCGCACTGTTCTTGTGGGGACGAGCCTCATCGGAGCCATTGCTGGGGCGCTCGGCTGCTTCGCCTATGTGCGCCACCAGTCGCTTGCGAGCGACGTCATCTCGCATTCAGCCCTCCCTGGGGTTCTCCTCGCCTTCCTTTTTTCAACGCTTGGTCCGGGCGCCTTCATACATTCGCCACTTCTTCTCGTCATAGGAGCGGCGGTCACCGGAACGGCAGCGCATCTCGTCGCGAACATCGTCGCGTCTCGCACACCGCTCACGATCGATGCCGCGATGGCCACGACGCTCTCGCTCTTTTTCGGAACCGGTATGCTGCTCCTTCAGTTCATCAGTAAAAGTTCCCTCCCCGGTAAGGGTGGGATCGGTGCGTTTCTTTTCGGTAACGCCTCAACGCTCACGAAAGCCGACATCACCTCGAGCGCGGTAGTCGGCGGGTGCGCAATCCTCGTGACGCTCGCCCTGTGGAAAGAGTTTTCGCTGCGCGCGTTCGATCCGGAGTTTTGCACGGTACTCGGACTGAACGGCAAGGCGATCGATGCGGCCATGTTCGCCATGCTCGCGATCGCCACGGTCGCGGGGGTAAAAGCCGTCGGGCTCGTGCTCATGGTGGCTTTCGTTGTGACCCCTCCGGCGGTCGCACGCCAGTGGACCCGCGAGCTTTCCTCCATGACACTTTGCTCCGCTCTCGTTGGTGCGGGCGCAAGCAGCCTCGGCGCCTATGCATCTGTCGCGCTCGGGGAACTGCCGAGCGGACCCGTGACCGTTCTCGTGCTCGTCGGGGCTCTCGTCGTGTCACTCCTGTGCGCCCCTCGACGTGGAATCCTTGCGCGCATGGTCGCGTCTTCGACAACGCGCCGCACTTTTCGATCGTCACCCGGGCAAGGGAGGAAACCGTGAACTTCATCCTTGGTACGTGTGCCCTAGCTGTCACGACGGCACTCGCTACTGCCCTTCCCGGAGTTTTCGTCGTACTTCGCAAGAGTTCGATGATGGTCGATGGTATGAGCCATGCGGTTCTTCCAGGAGTCGTGATCGGCTATGCGCTGACGCACTCTCTTACCTCTCCCCTGCTCATCGTCGGCGCCGCAGGTGCGGGGCTCCTCGTCGTGCTCGGAAGCGAAGCACTCTCACGCACGCGTTTGCTCGCGGGAGATGCGTCGCAGGGCCTTGTGTTTCCCGCTCTTTTCAGCGCCGGCGTTCTTCTCATCTCGATCGATTTCGGCAATGTCCACCTCGATGAACACGCGGTCTTGGTGGGCGATGTCAATCTCGCCGCATGGACGCCTCTCACCATCGGTGGCATCGACGTTGGACCGCAATACCTCTACGTTATGCTCGCGGTTCTCGCCCTTAACATCGGCGTAATCGCCGCGTTGTTCCCACGATTGACCGTCACCACCTACGATCCAGCATTCGCCCAATCAATCGGCGTGCGCACGGGAGCCATCAACGTGGTGTTCATGTTTCTCACATCGCTCACCGTGACGGCCGCTTTTCACGCCGCAGGCGCTGTCCTGGTACTTGCCCTGGTCGTGATTCCCGCCGCGACAGCGCGGTTGTGGTCCAGAGACCTTCGAGACATGGTGATCGGAAGTGTTCTCGTCGCTACGCTCGGAACGCTCGCTGGGTTTTGGCTCGCCTACGTGCTCGGCGCGGCGACGAGCGCGGGCATGGCTGTCGTCTATGGCCTCATCTTTTTCTGCGTACTCGCCGCCCGCACGGCGCTCTCTCGGGTTCGCCCCTCTATTCGAGAACCGTGACCCACACAGCGTCAGTCGCAGTCTTGCCGAGCGCCGCTATCCCCTTCACGCCGTCGACCTCAAGGTCGAGCGTCTCGGAGAAAGGCTCCGCTTCGCGTGCACGCACAATCGCCCCAAAAGTGAGCCCTTTCCCCGCGAGGAACTGCAAAAGCGCTGGATCAGCATCCGACACTCGCTCCACCCGTGCCGACTCCCCAGCCGCAAGATCCGTGAGTTGGAACGCGGGGATCGTTTCAAGTTTTCCGTCGGGCCCTGGAATCGGGTCACCGTGCGGGTCTCGCGTGGGATGCGCCAACGCGGCGTCGATTCTCTCCACCATAAGATCGGAGACCGCATGCTCAAGCACTTCTGCTTCGGCATGCACCTCGTCCCACCCGTAGCCGAGCTTTTCGACGAGGAAGGTCTCGATGAGTCTATGTCGGCGCACCATAGCGAGTGCGAGGCAGCGTCCTTCTTCCGTGAGCGTGATTGCCCCGTAAGGCGAATGCTCCACGAGCGCCTGTTTCGCCAGTTTCTTAATGGTCTCGGATGCCGTTGCCGGCCGAACTCCCACGCGCGCGGCAATCTTCGAGGTCGTCACGGGTTCGTTCGACCATTCGCCTAGAACCCACACAGCCTTGAGGTAATCCTGCACGCTACCGGAGAGCTTCTCTACTGACACGCCACCACAGTAGCAACACAGATCTCTCATGACCGGCTCACGGCTGAGCCGATCAAAGGCTATTCCGCCGTGCGGCACCAGTTGAGGCCGCGTGCCGTGAGGCGCGCGAGGTGGGCCTTCATCGTCTCGAGCTCACGTGCGTTGCCGGCCGAACCGGACCACACCTGCTGCGCGACCGAACAGCCGCGGGGCCACAGGAGGTACTCGGCTTTCACCCAGTCGTGGACGTATTCGGTCCACAGTTGGAATTGCGCACCGAGCAGTTCGCCTTTGCCTTCGCCGCCAACGGCGTCGAGGAGGTCGCTGAGGCCCGCGACCTTGCTGAGCGGGAGGTTGCCGCCGATCGTGAGCGGGTGGTCCTCTCCGGAGTGCTGGCGGTAGTCGAAATACGTGAACTCCGTGGGCGCGGCGATAGCGTCGAAGCCGGCGTTCATCGCCGCCTCGACCGCTTCGGATTTGCGCCACACCATGACCGTCGTCCCCTCTGGCACGGTGCCGTCGAGCACTTCGTCCCATGCGATCACGCGGCGGTTCATGCCGAGAACGTGCGTGCACACTTCGTTCTCAAACCAGGCCTGGGCCTCGGCAGGTGTCGTTGCACCGATACGTTCCATGGTTGCGCGCGACGGTCCGTGTTCGCGCCATTCCTTACCGGGGCATTCGTCGCCACCGACGTGGATGGGCGAGCCGGGAAAGAGCGAGGCGACGTCGGTAAGCACGGCGCGGCAGAATTCGACGGCTTCGTCGGTGAGGGCGAGAACGTGTTCGGAGATGCCCCAACACGTACGCGGGTGTTCGATGGGGACACAGCCGAGCTCGGGGTATGCGGCGACGACGGATTCCATGTGCCCGGGCATGTCAATTTCGGGCACGACTTGGATGCCGAGCTTTCCGGCTCGTTCGATGAGCGCGGTTATCTCGTCGCGCGTGTAGTAGCCGCCGCATTCGATTCCATCGTGTTCCGCGACATCGTCGCAGTCGTTTTCGTCGGGCGGCGGCTGATGGCCCGCGAGGGTTCCCGGGCGCCGTGATCCCTTCTCGATGAGCTTCGGGAACCCTTCGATGGGAATGCGCCAGCCCTGGTCGTCGGTGAGGTGAAGGTGCAGCACGTTGAGCTTATGCATCGCCATGACCTCGAGGTGCCTGTAGAGGCCCTCAAGGGGAAGGAAGTTGCGGGCGACGTCGATGTGGGAGCCGCGCCAGTGGTAGCGCGGGGCGTCCTCGATCTCGACGCACGGCACGACGAGGGAGGAGGGCTCCATGGGGCCCGATGAGTAGATTGCGGGCGGAAGGAGCTGGAGGAGCGTCTGCACGGCCCATCCGGCACCGCGGTCGTCGGCGCTCTCAATCTGGATGCCCTCGGCGCTTACGCGCAGGCGGTAGGCCTCGTCGCCGAGGGAATCGTCGCGGGAGAACAGCACTCCGCCGGAGCCTTCGCACACGCGCACGCCGGCTGCGCGGGAAAGGCGTTCCTCGAGATAGTCGGCGGCATGCCCGCCTCCGGTCACGGGCAGGGGCGAGGGGAAGCTGAAGTGGCCGTCCAGCTCGCGCACGGTTGTTGGTTCGGGAATAAGGGTTCTCATGTCAGCTGCTCCGGTGTCCACGAGGTCACGATGTCATCGTTAAGAGTATCGACTGCCAGCGTCCCGATTCCACGTGCGTCGTCGCCGATCGTCACGACAAAGGCGCCCGAAGCGACAGCGGCGCGGGCTCCCGTGGGCGAGTCTTCGAAAATGACGCAATCGCGAGGGTCGGCTCCTAAGCGCCTGGCCGCTTCACGGTAGAGGTCGGGGGCGGGCTTGGGGTTCATGTGTGCACTGACGCCGAGGGCTGCGGTGAACCGCTCCTGCCAGCCGATCGCGCGCACGCACTGCTCGACGATGCGTTGCGGCGAGTTGGAGCCGATCGCGAGCGGCACCACTTGGGCGAGGCGAGACGTGAGGGCGTCGGCTCCAGGCATGGGCGCGAGGTCGACGTCGAGTCGCTCGCGGATCGCGTCTTCGAGTCTCGCGCATACGTCACCCATGCGCTCTTCGCGTTCGTCCCCTCCCCCGAATTCGTCAAGGAACGCGTTCGCGAGGTCTTCGACGGTGCCGCCTCGGTCTCCGTAGCCGCGAAAGACTCCCCCTGCATCACGCCACAGGGCAGCGGCTGCTTCGTGCCACGCCTTTTCCGAATCGAAAAGTGTGTCGTCCATGTCAAAGATGACGCCGGCAACCCGGCTCGGGAGTGTTTCCGCCACGGCCACCCTCACCACTCGAAAGCGAGGTTGCGCGTGGGGCCCACCTGCTCGATGTCGCGTAGCACTCCCACTCCTTCGGCGTCGTAGCTACCCTGGCGCACGCCCATGGCATCGAGGAGGTCCCACATGACCTGCTCGCTGTGGAGCACGTCGCGCGAGGTAAGAACCTCAGGCAAGGGCGCGCCGATGCGGTGGGTAATGAGGAAGCTGCGGCGCACTTCGACCTCGTCCTCGCCGTGGCCGCCTTCGGGTTTGTGGCCGTGGTCGGTCGTGACGGCCACGAGCCAGTCCTCGCCGAGCTGCTCGTGACGCTCGGCAACAGCCTTGATGAGGTGACGGGTGAGTTCATCGACGTGGCGGATCGCGTCCCGATACTGTTCCGATTCGGCGCCGTGCGCGTGGCCCGCGCCGTCGACGCCCTCGAAGTACACGACCGCCGCGTCGGGGCCCTCGTGGAGAAGCTTCCACGTCGCCCAGTGCGCAACGTCATCGTCCGCGCGATCCAATCCGTCCTTAAGGTCGGGGTGGAACGTCTGGTGCTGGCCCGTGCGCTGCTGGTCGAAGCGGTGCTGGAGCAGCGGGCCGAGCCCGTGGGGCGCACAGAACGCCTCCCACGTGGCCGCGGCGAGTGTGCGCGCGGCGGGGTTCGCGAAGTACACGCGCGAGAGGATGTCGGGGCGCCGCGCGAGGTCGTGACCGACGAATTCGTTCCACCACACGTTGCATTCCTCGTGGGTGGAGCCCGTGAGGATGGAGGACCAGCCGGGCGCGGAGTCCGTGGGCGGCGTCATCCACATGGGCGTGATGTGCCCGCCCGAGTGCTCGTCGCCGCGAGCAAGCCGCGCGAGCGTGGGCGCGAGATTCTTCGGGGCCTCCTCGAGCGGGAGGGTGCGGTCGAGCGGAGGGTCGTGGGGTCCGACGGCAGGCTCACCCTTATCGTTTACTGCCCGAAAACGGGGATCAGCGCCGTGATCGGGTTTCGCGAAGTGCGGATCCGCCGCAACGAATTCGGGAAGGGCGATGTCGGCCCTCACTCCGTCGAGGCATATAAGAAGAAGTTTCATGCGCGGGCCACCCTTAGGGTCACAATCTGGAATTCGTGCATCGACACCTCGTAGAGCGAGGGGTCCTCGCTACACGCGGTAAGGCCGGGCGCGACCTCCGGCGCTTCTTTTTCGCGCAGGTTTGTCGCGCGGACTTTGCTCGGCGCGGAGGCGAAGCGGACGTGGGCGATGCCCGCACGCCCCTCGGCCTCGTGGAGACGGACGATGAGGTCGCCCGAGCCGTCGTCGGCGGGCTTCACGGCGTCGATGAGAGCGAGAGTGTCGCCCTCACGGTGTTCGATGCTCGCAACGGCCGATGTTTCGAGCGCGTGAGCGGTTTCGCGAAGCGGCTGCGTCAGGCGGAGGCCAGCGGCGTGCGCGTGCGCGAGATCCGCACCACACACGAGGCTGTAGCGAAGCGTGTGCTCACCGAGATCGACTTCCGGGTCGGGCGCCGTGGCCGAGCGCAAGAGCGTGTAGCCAAACGCGACACCACCGCGACGGTCGGCGGCAGCGGCGTCAAGCACGCGGACGTCGTGCCCGTATGTTTGCGAGTTGGCGAAGGCAACCGCGTAGCCGGGTTCTTCGAGGAGCGCCCAGCGGTGGCCGCTCACCTCAAACTGCGCTTCCTGCCACGAAGTGTTCTTCGCGATCGCACGGTCGATATGCCCGAATTGGATCTCCGAACGATCCGTGCGGGCATTGAGTGCAAGCGGGAAGCCCACGCGCAGTACGCGATGCTTCTCGCGCCAATCGACATGCACCTCGAAGTCAACGGCACGAGCGTCCGCATCGAGCGTGATGCGCTGAGTGAAGGTGGAATCTCCGTGGGTGCGGCGTACTTCGACGCACGCGCGAAGCGCCGTCTTCGTCACGACCTTCACCTCGAGCGCTTCCTCAAGCACTGTTTCGCTGCGCTTGTACTGGTGCTGAAGCTCCCACGCATCGAAGCAGCTTGGGAAATCCGGGTGGACGCTGAGGGCGTTGCCCCTCTGGCCTGCGGCGAGCAGCTCGCGGCCGCCCGCGTCGAGGTCGAGAATGGACGAGACCAGACCGTTTGCATCGATCACGACCTCCACGAGGCCGTTGGCAAGCACGATATCGCTCCCGCGCGTCTCGCACGTCACCGGATTCGTGGGCGACACCTCGAGCGCACTCAGGGGAGCACTCGAAAGAGGGGCAACCTCGATGAGTGAGCAACCGTCGGAATGCTCCCACACCTCGCGGCGGATCACGGGCGACGGGTTAACGACGGTGACCTCAGAGCCCGCGAGCGCCGCGGCCTGACCACTGTCGCCGTCGAGGGCCTCCACCGAGCCCGTGCCCCCACCCGCGCGGGAGGCGAGGAGCGAGTCGATGAGAGTTTCGATATCGGTGCGCAGCGCCTCGTACTCGGCACGCGCCTCGCGGTTGACCCAGTGGATCGACGAGCCCGGCAGGATGTCGTGGAACTGGAGGAGAAGGGCGCGCTGCCACAGCTCCTCGACCTCAGCGAGCGGGTAGTCGATTCCTCGCTCGGTGGCGAGAGCGCCGAGCCATTCGAGGACGGCGAGCTTCGCCTCGACCTCCCGGTTACCGCGCTTGAGTTCAGCGCTGCTCGTGTACACGCCGCGGTGGAACTCGAGATACATCTCGCCGCTCCACACAGGGGCGTCGGGATACTCCTCGCGCGCTTTGTCGAAGAAGCCGTCGGGGGAATCGAACTCCACGCGGGGCGCACCTTCCATGTCGGCGAATCGCCTGGCGCGCTCCACCATTTCCGCGACGGGGCCGCCGCCGCCATCGCCGTAGCCGTACGGAAGCAGCGAGCGCTTTGCTCGGCCCTTTTCTTTGAAGTTCCGCTCGGCCTTGAAGACCTCTTCGGCGCTCACGATCGAGTCGTAGCAATCCACGGGCGGGAAGTGCGTGAAGATGCGGGTGCCGTCGATCCCCTCCCACCAGAACGTGTGGTGCGGGAGCGTGTTCGTTTGGCTCCAGTTGAGCTTTTGCGTGAAGAACGTGGTCATGCCACTCAAACGTGCGATCTGCGGGAGCGCCCCCGTGTAGCCGAATGAGTCGGGAAGCCACGTGCACGTGGGGGCAACGCCAAGCTCTCGCTCCATCCAGTTGAGCCCCACGGTGAACTGACGAACGAGAGCCTCGCCACCGGGGAGGTTGGTGTCGGATTCAACCCACATGCCGCCCGCGGGGTGCCACTGACCCTTCGCAATCGATTCTTTCACGCGCGCGAAGAGCGCCGGGGCCCCGTCCTTGAGCCACGCATAATGCTGCGCAGACGTGCACGCGAACGTGAATTCGGGGTAATCCTCGGCAAGGGTAAGGACGTTCGAGAAGGTGCGCGCGACCTTGCGGCGAGTCTCACGCAGGGGCCACAGCCAAGCTGAATCAATGTGGGCGTGGCCAACGGCGCTCATGATCTGGGCGGAGTTACCGGCACTGCTTGCGATCACGGGAGCGAGGTGGGCCCGGGCGGCGTCGGCCCCCTCCTGGATGCCCTGAGCATCGACGACGTCCGCGGCTTCCTCGAGCCTGCGCAGAAGGGTCGCGCGCAGTGTCGAACCCTTGGGCTGCTCCTTGAGTACGCCCCAGAGCACCTCGACGTCGAGCCACAGATGCCACACGCTCTCGTTGCGCACCACGAGGTCGGCACCACCGAACGTCCACACGGGCGTGTCCGGGCGCGTCGAAAGGTCCCCGAGGTCGGTGGGATTGTTCATGTAGTCGCCCATATTGGGGTTTGCGCCGGCCTCGATGAGGAGTTCAACGGCACCGCTGTCGTCGAGAAGCCGCTCCCCCGCCTTCGCGATGGTCGCGGGAAGCCCCTCGCCCGTCAGCGGGATCAGGCGGTTCATGGGGTTCACGCCCTTGAGCGGCGTTCCAGCGGTCGTGTAGGCGAGGCCCTCGGACTGGTTTCCTGCCCAATCACCTTCGAAGCCAAGATCGACCCGCAGGTGCACGCGCTCGCCTCTCGCCTCTGCGGGAACGGTGCCCTTCATACGGAACCACCACGTGCTCCACGCCGGGCCCCAGCGGTCACCCGAGGAGATCGGGTCGTAGTTCGCTTCAGCGGCGGTCGCGAAGTCGACGGGCTCGCCGGGGGACTTCCACGCGGTGACGTCAACCGGGGCAAGGACGCGGAAGAGCTCTTTCCCTAGCCTCTCGTGGAGCCGTTCAATACGGTCCTCGACGAGCGTTGAATCATCAAACATCGCACCTGCCCCTACCTGGTTGTCACACGGCTCGGTTCCGGGTCGAGGAGCACCGAGCGGCCCCCTCGCCCTACGTTCGCACGCCAGTTCATTTGCGCGCCGGACCAAGCCTACATGGGGTCACCAAGGTGAAAAGTCTCGGTCTCACAAAATTTACTGGCCGTTAACATCGCGGGTTTCTACTAGTCGCGGAAAATGATCGCCACCATTCATCCCTACTTACGGAGTACGCAATGAACCTTTCACGTCGTTCGCTTCTGGGCGCTAGCACCCTCGCCCTCGGCCCCATCGCACTCGCTCTCAGTGGATGCTCGACGGGCAAGGGTGGGTCGAGCGGAGGAAATGACGACGCATTCGTGCTCTGGATGTGGCCCGAAGGTTACGGAGACAAGGTCCTCGACGCCGTCACAAAGGAGTTCCCGGACCTGAACCTCCGCCAAGACGTGATCGGTGGCGACTTCAAGCAGAAGCTCACGACCACCTTCAGCGCCGGCTCCGGCCTTCCCGACATCACCGGCGTCAAGGGCGAAGACATCGC
>OJXV01000112.1_pt1 | contig 22202 bp, 17 predicted proteins | sample 1600801 | NCBI WGS metagenome assembly OJXV01 (sample SAMN04436900, study PRJEB24849) | human gut metagenome | biome: human gut; feature: NICU; material: stool | host: Homo sapiens | place: USA: Saint Louis, MO | collected 2012-03-16 | reverse complement strand
AGTCTCAATGCCCCAAGCGGGGGATTCCTCGCCTGCGTAAAAAGTCGGCAAGCCATTCATCAAACGTGTAGTGATCGTGGCGTTATCGATATTGGTTTGCCCGGTGATGTGTATGCGTTTGCCGTCAATCAAGATGGTTTCGGGTGAGATGTTGATCTGGGAGATGATCTCGCCTGGGCGCACACGCAGGTTCAGGTCGCTGGCCATCATTGAAAGTGACGAAGCAAGGCTGCTATCCGCATCCGTCAGCTCAGTGAACCAGGCTTCACTACTGGTTTGAACCTGCCGTGCAGTCTCGTATGCAGTATCGGCACGGTATTGCGCTTGGGAAACTGAGCTCTCGAGCCCGGCAACCTTCACACCGGTCTCTCCGGCTACCGCCTCAGCTTCCCGTGCATTGGCTTCGGCTTGGCTGGCCGCCTCGCGTGCCTGACTGATCTCGGCTTCGGCTTCGGTGAGACGAGCACCGACAGCGGCAGCGGCAACGCGGGCATTTTCAGCAGTGGTTTCGCGGCCTCCACCTCAGCACGAGCCTCAGCGAGCCAGCACTGACCTGGGCATGGTTGAGGTCCGTGGCGAGGACGACTCAGCCGGGCTCGCCGGTGTCGGTGAGCTGGTAGATCCAGATCTCAATATTCTCGCCATTGTCCTTAAACCACGTGTCCCCCACGCGGGCCGCAGCGGGCTGTTTCGGCCCGTAATGGTTGGTAGATTTCCCGTCCGCTGATGCCAGCGCCACGCCAGCGAGATCAGCGGCCATCTGGGCTGCCGTCTGCGCGGTGGTGATGGTGCGGGTGATCGAGGTGAACTTCCCTGCAACCGACCCCAACTCCACCGACACGTACGCACCTCGGAGCGGGTCGTACTCGTAGCCGACAACCCGCGCTGACAGGGACACGCCCAGGTCGGCATGCTGCACCGTCACCGTGTCTCCCAGCAGGACGGTCTCCAACTCGGCGAGATCGGCGTACTCGGTTGTGGAGGCAAGATCAGCGAACGAGACGGTGTAGCTCGCGGCAGGCGTATCTACGTGGTTGGTGGTGAACTCGGTCTTGGCGGCTTGACGAAGTAGGGCGTGTGCCTGCGGCAGGGGTACTTCGTCATCGCGGGGGTTCTCCGCGTCGGCAATCGCTTTGATGTCCGGGTAGCGTATCACCTTGATGTGCGGGATCGCGTAGTGATCCACGCGTGGTGAGTCGACGTAGAGCTCGGGCAGGGTGATCCCATCAAACCCTACCGGCACGATCTGGCTGACCACGCTCGTCAGATCAATGGTCGAGGTGTAGCCGGTGAGGTTCTTGCGATCCCGGATCACGACTCCACGATCCTGTCCACGTGTGGCGGCGTGATGGATGTGCCAGTTATCGCGCGTGAGCTCTCCGGCCCACCTGGAGGCGAAGGTGTTGTCCGAGCCCTGGTCCATGATCGCTGCGGCCAGGTTCATCCGCACCACACGCGCAGACGCCCGGGTGGCCGCATCGGAGCTGGTCGCGGTGAACCGGTGCTTCGTGGTCGCGGCACCAAGGAGCTGATCGAGGGCTGCCTTGGGGTCTTGTTGACCACGAACGTGTCGGCGATGAAGTTGCCTGCCAGGTCGTAGAACAGGTGGAAGGCCGTGACCTCCAACAGCCCGTCCAGGCTCGTGGTGACCTCGTGGATACGAAACCCCTGTCGGATGGTGGTGCCGGGCACCGGTGCGGCGCTGATCGCCTCGACTGCGAGCTGTGATGCCGGTGGCCCGTCGGCTGGGTAGGTGAAGGTCAGCTGGTAGGCCCCGCCGAGCTCCTTAACGACGCCGGCGTCGATGAGTTCAGGGTCGAGGACACCCTCGCCGATGGCGGTGAACGTAGTGGCCGTCGGGGCATGCACGGTGAGCATTGGTGGGGTTCCTTTCACAGACGTGCGCCCGCAGCCGAGAGCAAAACGGCGACGGGCGCATTCGGGGCGAAGAAGTCGGCCGGGTTAGGGGTTTCGCCAGTTCCCGGTGATCTCGACTCTGGAGATGCCGCTACCGAGACTGACCCGGTTGACCCCTGGGGTGAGGATCGGGAACGTACCGGTCACCGCGTCGGTTTGCACCCGGACCGCGACGTGTGCGACAAGCCGTGCGGAGTCCAGGGTGATCTGCCCGGAGGCGGTGAGCGTGTAGGTGGTCAGCCCCGAGTCGAGGTAGCTAAACGGCTCGCACACCAGGTGTGCCTCGAAGAATTCCCACGACGACATGTCCGTGCGCAGCGGGCTGATGGAGGCGTGTTTGACCTTGTGGAACGCTCCGGGCTGGTGGGACAGGTGAATGGTCGTCGCCTGCCCCAGCGCCAGTGTGGCTTTGTGGTAGGCGGCCAGGCCGCCTGTGATCGCGAGCGGCAAGGTGATCGACGTGTCGTGCCAGCCGCCGAGGCGGGTCAGCGTCCCGGCCCTGCCCGCCACCTCAATATCGTCGGCGGCCCGCTCGGCGACAGTTAGGTCGACCGGGCCGGTGAGCCGCAGGCCCAGCGACGTTGAGGACACAGTCTTGTCGAGAGTGAAACCGCGCATCAGGCACCTCCTGTGGTGAGCACCGTGTGGTGGGAGTTGATACGGGCCAGCTGGCGGTTGATGCCGGGGGCGAGTTTGCCCACCAGCGTGCCGTCGTTGAGCACGACCTTGATGTCCATGGCCTCCAGCAGCGTCCGGGCGGTCTGATCGACGATGCCCGCCACCTCTCCTGCATGCCCTGCCTCCTGGCCGACAACGCTGCTCGTGGTGGTTGCTGGCGGTTTTTGCAGGTGGGTTGGGGTCAGATCGACCGGGTCCAGGCTGGTGGTGATGGGAACGTCGATACCGCTGGTGAGCTCACTCATGGCCGCCAGGGTTCGGCGGCGACATCTTGAGCTGCGTCGATGGCGCGGTCGCCGGTGTCTTCGATACCTCCGGCCAGGCCTCGGGTGAGCATGTCACCGACGCACGCCATTTCCTTGGACGGCGAGTTGATGCCGAAGAAGCCGGTGATGCCGTCCCAAATGTCGGAGCACCAGCTTGTGACCCGGTCCCAGAGCCAGTCTGCCAGCGACTGGATGCCGTTCCACAAGCCCCGCACCAGGTCGCTGCCTGCAGGGGCCATCTGGCCGACCCCTTGACCGACCGCGCCCACGATCCCGATGATGATCTGCGGCAGCGTCTCAATGAGCACCGGGATCGCTTCCAGCAGGCCCTGTGCGAGCCCGAGGATGAGCTGCAACGCCGCCTCAAGGGTCATCGGCAACGCATTTACCAGCCCCCTGGACCAGCGCAACGATCATCTCCACGGCCGCCGGGATGAGCTCCGGGAGTGCCTCACCGATCCCGGTGACCAAGGTTGTGATGATCTGAAGGGCAGCTTCCAACAGCGACGGCAACACCTCGATGATGCCTTCCAGCAGCGCGGTCAGGATCGACATGCCGGTCTCGACGACCATCGGCAGCTGCTCGGCGATGAACGCGAGTGCTTCTTGCAGGATCTCGCCGAGCTTGCCGATCAACGCCGGGGCTCCGCCATCTTCGAAGGCTGCCGTGAGCTCATCGATCCACCCGTTGACCATCGGCATGACCGTGCCAGCCAGCGCGTCGGTCAAACCTTGGGCGAGCAGGCCCTTGAGGTTGTCGATGCCGTCGCGCATGGTCGATAGCTGGCCGGTGAAGGTTTTCGACTGGGCTTCCATCGCCCCCGTGGAAACGGCCGCCTTCCTCGGTTGCCGAAGCGAACGCGTCAGCGACCATGTCCGCACTGATCGCGCCCTTGGCCATCTCCTCTTTCAGCTCGCCTATGGACTTGCCCGTCGTGCGGGAAATCTCCTCCAGCGGGTTGAAACCGGCGTTGATCATCTGGTTGAGGTCCTGGCCAGTCAGCTTGCCCGTCGAGGACATCTGGGCAAACGCCAACGTCAGTGACTCCATCTTCTGCGCGTCACCTTGGGAGATGTCACCGATTTGCATCAGGTGCTTCTTCGCATCCTCCAGGCTGATGCCGAAGGCTAGTAGGGTTTGCATACTGCCCGCGAGATCACCCATGCCGAACGGGGTCTTCGCAGCCTGGGTTTTCAGGTCGTTGACCAGCTGCTGGGCTTTGGCCTGGTCGCCGAGCATCGTGGTGAAGCTGGTGGTGTACTGCTCCATGCGGGCGTTGTACTCCACCCCGTCCTTCAACGCGTCGGCCATACCCCGGCCGATACTTGCGATCGCCTTGCCGATGCCCTTGACACCGGCGATGATCGCCTCGGCGGCCAAGTTCGCTTTGAGCACGTCCCCAAAGACGCGGGTCTTATCCCCGGTGTCGTCCATCTCGTCGCCGAGATCATCGACCGCGTCCTCTAAGCGTCCGGCGTCCTTGGCGGCATCTTTGGCGTCATCGCCTGCCCCGTCGGCCTCGTCACCGAACTCGCCCAGCGCATCGTTGTTGGCCTTGAGTTCTTTTTCTAGCTCGTTGAGCTCAGCTCCGGCGTTGTTGAGCTGGATCTGCCAGTTCTTCGTGCGCGAATCGTTCTCCCCGAACGACGCAGCCGAGTTCTCCAGCGCTGCCTTGAGTGTTTCGATCTTGGACTTTTGTGTCTCGATCTCTTTAGCCAGCACCTGGTTACGAGCCGTGAGCGCATCCGCACTGGTGGCGTTCTTCCCGAACTGGGAAACCACCAGTTTCATCTCCGAGCCCAGCACCCGCATTTCACGGTTGATGTCGGTGATGGCCCGCTTGAACTCGCGTTCACCTTCCAAGCCGATCTTGAGACCAAACGAGCTATCAGCCACGGTGAAGGTCACCTCCTCGAACTAGAATTAGGTAGTGGGAATCGTCCGCGATGCGAGGAAGCACAACGTGAGTGACACCGATATTGATGTGCGCCGGTTCGCGAAACTGCTCGCAAAGCTGGATGCGCATCTGCCGATTTCAGATGCTATGGAACAAGCCGATCCACAAAAGAATGGGCGCTGGTGGTCCTCGCAGCGTGAACACATGGCGGAGTGGTTCGCAACGCAAGCGACGACCGGCAGCGTAGCGTTCATGCGGCAAGAACCGAATGTGTCGGCGAAAACGACCTATAACCGGCTTCAACACCCCGAAGGGCTAGTCTGGATTGCTGAGGCGCTCGGAGCAGATACCGATCTGGTCCAGCGTGTGGCCGACGAAGCGTTGGCTATTCCCAGGCGCTCCCGCAGTGCATTTGTTCGCTCGCACCTACCGTGGGAACTGATCGCGCAGCTGGCTAAATCCCGGCTGGGATGGTGTCGTCGATGAACCACACCCGTGCTGGTTTCGCTCGTCCTGTCTCGATCCGCCAGCAGTCAACAAGGTCGAGCAACTCACCAAAGACCATCAGGCCCACCTCGTCCTGTCTCAGGCCGAGGTGGGCTAAACCGATGTAGGTCAGGCGGGTGAACACTGCCTGGTCGGGTTCGACTATCCATCCGCTGCCGGGCTCACTTTTGGGGCTGGCTCGGTGAGGATGTCGCGGCGGGTGCCGCGCTGCAGTGCCTCAGCGATCGCACCCCGGGAGTCGGCGATATCGGCAGGAACCGTCAGCAGCTCCACCTCGCCCTCCGTCGACTGCGGGCGCAGGTGGCCGCGGTGGGGGAGGTTGTGGATCTGTACAGACTGGTTGGCCAGCAGCGTGATCAGCCAGATCACCTCGGTCAGCGTCTGGTCGAGATCCTCGGAGGTCTCCAACGCGGCTCCGAGGTTATCCAGCCCGCCGTAGCGCTGGGCGATCAGCCGGATGGCCTTGGTGGTGAGCACCAGCTCGTACTCACTCCCACCGATGGTCACGGTCGCACTGCGAGCGGCAATGTCACGCGATGTTGTGTCAGTCATGGGTGTGCTCCTTTACTTGCCGAGGCTGGTGGCAGCGGGCTCGTACACGGACTGGTACCAGCCGGTGATGATCTCGTCCTTGACCTTGGGGGCGCCTTCGGTGGCTTCGGCAGGCCAGGGGTCGCGTGCGATCCGCAGGGATGCCACGATGAGGACCCGGCGGGCCTGGAAGGAGTCCAGCAGCAGATTCCAGATCGCCGTCAAGGTGACCACCGTCTTGCCCAGGCCCATCCCGAGCAGGATCGCGGCCTGCGGGTGGTCTTCCACAAACCTGGTGGCATGCCGTTGGTAGTCACGCGGCTCGTTGCGCATCAGCCACCTCCTTTATGCCTTCGATGCTGTCGACGACGACCGCACCAACGCCGTGGTCTTGCAGTTGCCGGATGCGGCGGCGTTGGATGGGGCGTGGGAGGCGTCCGGGGGCTTTGAGTTCGACGAGGATGATGCGTCCGTGATGGATGCAGATGCGGTCTGGAACCCCTGCGGTACCGGGTGAGGTGAATTTCCAGCACAGGCCACCGATCGCCTCAACGGCTTGCTTCAAGTGTTGTTCGATTGCGTGCTCGTTCATGGTTCATTTCCTCTCGTGTGAGAGGCCCATGACGACCTATGACGATGCGATATGGGCTTTTCCTAAGGGCTAGATTTTCTGCCCTATAGCAAACTCACATATGGGTCGTCATACGTCGTCATAAGGCCCGTCTGACTTAGTTGTCGAACTCGTTCTTCAAGGCCAAACCGTGGACGAACATGCCGTGCATCGTCTTTTTTCGTGTGAAGCCGTAGTGTTCGACGGTGGCGTTGAAACCGACCATGGGACGCGCCCACCCAGAGGTCGACATCGCCCACGTCCGATAGGACTGATACAAATCCCCGGCCCGTTCCGACAGCCCCGGGTCGAGGTCGCAGTTGGCGTCAAGGAACTGGGCGAACCAGTTGTTCTCTTCCCGATACGCCGCTGATGCCTCCACCACTCACTCGGGCAGGGGCCTTCAGGTGGTAGTCCTCGGCGTGGATGAGGCGCGCGCCCTCCATAATCCAGGTCAAGATCGCCCCGCCTGCCTGCGTGTAGAGGTAGTCGGCGTAGTTCTTGATATCGGAGGTGCCTTCGATCTTCGCTTCGAAGGGGATGACGATGAGCATGCGCCAGATGCCCGCTTCCATCGCACCCACCCTGGGCAGATGGTTCGTGTAGAGGGTGAGCGTGTGTGACGGGGTGAAGGCAAACGGTGCCTTGTACTTCTTCTCCGCGTAGATCTGATCGGTGGAAGCCAGCTGCTTGACCACGGAGGTGGACATGCGCACGCCTTCTTCGGCCTCGGCGGAGATGATGAGACGTTTGCCTTTGGCCTCTGCCAGCTCAGGTTTGACGTTGCGTATCCCACCGATCGTGAGCACATCAGCACTCATGTTGCCCGGGTAGATGCCCACCTTCCTGGCGATCGTGTTCCAGAACGTCGACTTGCCGTTGCGACCATCCCCGTAAGCGATGACGAAGGCTTCGACGAATATTTGCCCGATCGCAGCCAGCCCGACGATGCGTTGCACGTAGGCGATGAGCTCGGCATCGCCCTGGAAGAACACCTCGAGGGCTTCCTGCCACAGGTGCGCGCCGTCGGTGCCAGGGTCGGGGGTGGTCAGCTTGGTCACCAGATCCGTCGGGTCATGATCGCGGCGAGACATCGCTCCGTGGCGCAGGTCGTAGGAGCCTGATGGGGTGTTGAGCAGATACGGGTCGGCATCCAGCTGCTCAGGGGGTCAGCAGCATGGGGCGGGCTTCTTTCAAACAGTTGGTCATCCCGCGCGATTCCCCGCGCTTGAGCGCGTAGGCCGCATAGGTTTTCACGTCCTCAAACGCGGCGAACGCCTCCTGTTGGGCAGTGTTGAACATGGCCTGGGCTTTCGCCTTCGACATCGACGCCAACAACATGGCAGCACCCGTGGCTGCGAGCTGGTCTTTGGCGTCTTCAAGCAGCTCGTGAGCCTCGGCCAGTTGGCGTTCGGTGAGCTCCTGGGCGACGGATTGGGCAGCGGGCGCGGATTCGTACTAGACACCGTCATAATAGACGAGCCAGTCAGTGGCCTCCGAGTAGCGCAGCGAGCCCGGATAGGCCTCAGTCAAGGCGTGGGCTTGCCCGACGTCGCTGTAATCGGCGGGGCGCACACTGTCCAGACCAGCCTCGTAATCCTCTGGTGGTACATACCCGGACTGGTTCTCCACCGTCTTAGCGAGGAACTGGCCGTTCGTTTCCGAGGTCGCGAGCTTGCTGACCGTGTACTCATACAGGTCACCGTTCGCATCATGGAAAAAGGGCCAGGCTCCGAAAAGCCTGGCCCTTTCCTCACGTGAGGAATTAGTTATCCGTCAGCGTGACCTTCAAGCCGCCAAGCAGCGAGGCCACGATGTTGTACAGGAACGCAAACAACGTGCCGAGCGCGGTAATGAGGATGACGTTGAGGACGGCCACGATCACCGAGTACGAGAGCATCTTCGAGAACTCGAGGTACTCCATGAACGGCAGCGGCTTGCCGCTGTTGAGGTCGGAGGCAATCTGGTTGACCTGATCCCACAGGCCAATCGAGTTGACGACCTGCCACAGAAGAGCCACCGCGACCACGAGCGCAATACCGAACGCAATCGCCACGAGGAACGACAGCTTCATGACGCTCCAAGGATCAAGCTGCGAAAGCGTGAGCTTGACGCGGCGGCTGCCCTGGCGGGGGGCGTCCTGCACCGGCGCGGTGTCGTGGGAGCCCGGCATGGGGCGTGCGGCGGGCTGGTGGGTGGTGCGGCTACGCGGTGCCGGCTGGGCGCCCATCGGCGCACCGTTCGGTTGACCGGGGTGCACGCCACGGTTCTGGCCAGCGTATTTTCCGCCATAGCTCTGCCCGCCGCGTGGGCCGGCGGCATGGTCCGACGTTTGCCCGCCACCCACGTTTGCCTCCTGGGCACCGGGTGCCTGAGCATTCTTCTTGGTGCGGGAGGTCGACTTCGGCGCATCGCCTTCGCCGCTCTTGATCGCGTCAATGCGGCTCGTGACGCCCTCCGAGAGCGCAGTCGTGCGCGACTCGGCGCTCTGTTCGGGCCCGCCCTGCTTCGCGATCGGCTGGGTCTTATCGTCGCTAGTGGAACTCACGGTGTTCTCCTCGCTCATTCGATCAGTCCGAGACTACGGCATCGCCGACATCATCACTGCCAGCTTCGTCGGCCTCGTCGTCATCCGGCTCACTTTCCTTGAACACGTTGACGAGGATGATCGAGTCTTTCTGGTCGGGCTTTGCGAAGACAACGCCCATGGTGTCACGGCCCTTGGAGGGCACGCCCGCGACGGAGGACCGCACGACCTTGCCCTTCTCCATGAGCACGAATACTTCATCGGTTTCTTCAACGATCGCGGCGCCCACGAGGTGACCGCGGTCGTTGGGAAGCTTCGCCACTTTAATACCCAGGCCACCGCGACCCTGCACGCGGTACTCGTCAATCGAGGATCGCTTCGCGAAACCGGAATCGGTCACGGTAAACACGAACGTGTCGGGGTGGGCGACATCCATCGCGAGAAGCTCATCATCGCCACGGAACTTCATGCCGGTCACGCCGCCCGTGACGCGGCCCATCGGGCGCAGAACGTCGTCGGAAGCGGGGAACCGCACACTCTGGCCGTTCTTCGAGACGAGCAACAGATGATCGTCACCGTTGACAGCGCGGGCCGCCACAAGCTCATCGGTGACGAGGGAACCGTCGGGCCCCTCAAACTCACGCAAGTTGATCGCGATCAGGCCGGCGCTGCGGTTCGAATCAAACGCGCTCATCGCGGTCTTCTTCACGATGCCGTGCTTCGTGGCGAGCACGAGATACTCGGCCTCGTCATACCCGCCGATCACGAGCACGGAGCGGATCGTCTCATCGGGCTGGAACTCGAGAAGATTCGCGATGTGCTGGCCCTTCGAATCGCGCGGAGCCTCCGGAAGCTCATAGCCCTTGATGCGGTACACGCGGCCGAAGTTCGTGAAGAACAAAAGCCACTTGTGGGTCGTCGTCGTAAAGAAGTGGTCGACCACGTCGTTCTCGCGCAAGCTCGCGCCGCGCACACCCTTGCCGCCGCGCTTTTGCGCGCGGTATTCGTCGGTCTTGGTGCGCTTGACCCAGCCGCCGCGCGTGATGGTGACGACCATGTCCTCTTCGGGGATGAGATCCTCAACGGACACATCGCCATCGAACGGCACGATCTGGGTGCGACGCTCATCGCCGTACTTCTCGACGATCGCCTCAAGCTCCTCGCTCACGATTTCGCGCTGACGCTGCTCGCTGCCAAGGATCTCTTCGTACTCGAGGATGAGCGCGGCGAGACGATCGTGCTCTTCGGTGATCTTCTGGCGCTCGAGGGCAGCCAGTCGGCGAAGCTGAAGCGCAAGGATCGCGTTCGCCTGGATCTCGTCGATGTCCAGAAGCGCGATAAGGGCCGTGCGAGCCTCGTCCACGTCGGGCGAGCGGCGAATGGTCGCGATGACCTCGTCGAGGGCATCGAGCGCCTTGAGGTAGCCGCGGTAGATGTGGATCTGCTCCTCGGCCTTGCGCAGGCGGAAGCGGGTGCGGCGCACGATGACGTCGATCTGGTGCTTCGTCCACTCGCGCACGAACGAGTCGATCGAGAGCGTGCGCGGCACGTCGTTGACGATCGCGAGCATGTTCGCGGAGAAGTTCTCCTGAAGCTGCGTCTGCTTATACAGGTTGTTGAGTACAACCTTCGCCACAGCATCGCGCTTGAGAGTGAGCACAAGGCGCTGACCGGTCTTACCCGACGTTTCGTCGGTGATGTCGGCGATGCCCTGGAGACGGCCGGCCTTGACCAGCTCGGCGATCTTGCGCGCGAGGTTGTCGGGGTTGACCTGGTAGGGAAGCTCGGTCACGACGAGCGCGAGGCGCCCGTTGATCTCTTCGGTCTTCACGACAGCGCGCTGCGTGATCGAGCCGCGGCCCGTGCGGTATGCCTCCTCGATCCCCTTACGACCCGTGATCGTCGCGCCATTCGGGAAGTCAGGGCCCTGGATACGCTCGATGCACGCCTCGAGAAGCTCTTCCTTCGTGGCCTCGGGATTCGTGAGCAGCCACTGAACGGCAGAGGCCACCTCGCGCAGGTTGTGCGGCGGGATGTTCGTGGCCATACCCACGGCGATACCGGCCGAGCCGTTCACAAGAAGGTTCGGGAAACGCGCCGGCAAAATCACGGGCTCGTCGACGGTGTTGTCGTAGTTGCCCGTCATGTCGACGGTGTCTTCGTTGATGTCGCGCACGAGCTCGAGGGCGAGCGGCGACATCTTGCACTCGGTGTACCTCGAGGCGGCGGCGCCGTCGTCACCCGCGGAGCCGAAGTTGCCCTGACCAAGGATGAGCGGATAGCGCATGTTCCACGGCTGCACGAGACGCACCATTGCGTCGTAGATCGCGGAATCGCCGTGCGGGTGGTAATTACCCATGACCTCGCCCACGACCTTCGCGCACTTGCTGAAGGAACGCTCGGGGCGGTAGCCACCGTCGTACATGCCGTACACGATGCGGCGATGCACCGGCTTGAGGCCGTCGCGCACATCGGGAAGTGCACGCCCCACGATCACGCTCATCGCGTAATCGAGGTAGCTCTTTTGCATCTCCTTGTTCAGATCAACCTGGAAGATCTGATCGCCCTCATCCTCGTCGATCGCGTCGACCGTGGTGGTGAGGCCCTGCGGGATCGCGTGTTCGAGATCCTCGGCGCTCTTCGGGCCCTGGTCCTCGATGTTCTCGTCGCTCATGTCCTTCTCCCCTACTCTTCCTCGCGTGAATGCTCTCTCAATAACCGCTGCTTACCCCTCGGGGCACCGGTTTAGATATCGAGGAAGCGCACGTCCTTCGCGTTTTCCTGAATGAACCGGCGACGCGCATCGACGTCGTCACCCATAAGCACGCTGAACACCGCGTCGGCGTCGGCGGCCTCGTCCATCGTCACCTGCTTGAGAGTGCGAAGGTCGCGGTCCATCGTCGTCGTTTGCAGCTCGCGCCAGTCCATCTCGCCGAGACCCTTGTAGCGCTGGATGCCGTTGTCCTTCGGGATGCGCTTACCAGCCGCGCGGCCCTCTTCGAGCTTGCGGTCACGTTCCTCGTCGCTGAACACGTATTCGTGCGGCGAGTTCGTCCACTTGAGGCGATACAGCGGCGGCATCGCGATGAAGACGTGCCCGAGCTCGATGAGCGGGCGCATGTACCGGAACAGCAGCGTGAGCAGAAGCGTGCAAATGTGCTGGCCGTCAACGTCGGCATCCGCCATGAGGATGATCTTGTGGTAGCGCAGCTTCGTGGGATCGAAATCCTCACCGATGCCCGTGCCGAACGCCGTAATGAGCGAACGCACCTCCGCGTTGTCGAGCGCGCGATCAAGCCGGGCCTTTTCGACATTAAGGATCTTGCCGCGGATCGGGAGGATCGCCTGGGTCTTCGGATCGCGGCCCGAAACCGCCGAACCGCCTGCCGAGTCACCCTCGACGATAAAGATTTCACTGATCGCGGGGTTGCGGCTCGAGCAGTCGCGAAGCTTGCCGGGCATCCCGCCCGTTTCAAGCGGCGACTTGCGGCGGGTCGCATCGCGCGCCTTGCGGGCTGCCTCGCGGGCCGCGGCCGCCGACTGCGCCTTCGTGACGATCGTCTTCATCTCGTTCGGGTGGGCCGACGCCCAGTCCGCGAGCTTGTCGGTCATCACCTTCGACACGAACGTGCGCGCGATCGTGTTACCGAGCTTGGTTTTCGTCTGGCCCTCGAACTGAGGCTCGCCGAGCTTGACGGACACAACGGCCGTGAGGCCCTCGCGGATGTCTTCACCCGTGAGGTTCGCGTCCTTTTCCTTCATGAGGTTGTTCGCTCGCGCGTAACGGTTGATCACGCCGGTGAGCGCACTGCGGAAGCCCTCTTCGTGCGTGCCACCCTCGTGCGTGTTAATCGTGTTCGCGTACGTGTGCACCGATTCCGAATACGCGGAGGTCCACTGCATCGCGATCTCCACGGAGATCATGTGGTCGGTGTCTTCACTCTCGAAGCTGATGATCTCCGGGTGGATAACCTCGGCGCGCTTTTGCTTGTTGATGTACTTGACGAAATCCTCAAGACCCTGCTCGTACAGGAACGTCACGGACTTGGTCTTGGGCTTCTCGGCGGTGTCGGCGCCCGCCTCGGTGGGGCGCGCCGCATCGTTGATGCCGTCGTTTTCGTCGACATCCTGGTCGAGGTTGTCGAGATCGGGAAGATCGTCGTCAACCAAATCCTCGACCGGGCGATGGTCGGTGAGCGTGATCTTGAGGCCCTTGTTGAGGAAGGCCATCTGCTGGAAACGCTTGCGCAGCGTCTCAAACTCGTACTCGGTGGTCTCGAAAATGTCACCGTCGGCCCAGAACGTCACGCTCGTGCCGGTCTCGGTCGTTTCCTCACCCTTTTCGAGCGGAGCGTTCGGCACTCCGTGCGTGTACTGCTGACGCCACACGTAACCGTCACGCTTAATTTCGACCTCGAGGCGCTTCGAGAGCGCGTTCACAACGGAGGAGCCCACGCCGTGCAGACCGCCCGAGACCGCGTAGCCGCCGCCGCCGAACTTGCCGCCCGCGTGGAGCACCGTCAGCACGAGCTCAACGGCGGGCTTCTTCTCGGTGGGGTGCATCGCCACGGGAATACCGCGACCATCGTCGATCACGCGCACGCCGCCGTCCTCGAGGACGTCCACGGTGATCTCACTCGCGTAGCCCGCGAGCGCCTCATCAACCGAGTTGTCGACGATTTCGTACACGAGGTGGTGCAAGCCGCGCTCGCCAGTCGAACCGATGTACATGCCTGGGCGTTTACGAACCGCCTCGAGGCCTTCGAGGACGGTGATGTCCGAGGCGTCGTAATGCGGTGCGTTTTCCTGGGCTTCGCTCACGAAGGAATCTCCTTGATGGTCAACGCCGGGTCGGTTGAGCCCGGGTGTGAGGATCGAGGGCCCGTAAACCACGATGACCCCTGTGTAGGGGACCGGGCCCACCGTGGGGGCCCGTGGCCTCTCAGGGCCGTTTGCGGGCCGCTGAGCGAGTCTCGACCACTCTCAACCCTCAAATTTTACCGCACAGCGCCGGTGAAAATGCGTTCATGCGCACAGATCGAGGTGGCGTGTGTCGGGCGGCACAACCCCTCCCCCCTTGAATTGCATAGGGGTTGTGGGGGTTTGGGCGAGCGGAGCCCTCGGATTGCATAGGGCTAACGGGGGTTTGAACCACCGGAGACCTCAGATTGCATAGGACTAACGGGGTTTGAACCACCCGGCGGAGCGGAGCGGAGCGGGCCAGAGCGGGACGGGCCAAAATTACCCCCACAACTCCTATGCAATCCAAAGGAGCGGAGCGGGCCGAGGCGGACCGGGCCAGACCGAAATAACCCCCACAACCCCTATGCAATTCGAAGAAAAAGGTGGGGTGCGGAGTCCGACGCTTGCCGGTCTCCAGCACCCCACCAATTCTCGGCCCGTTTCCGAGCCAGATCAGGGCCTTACACCATCACAGCCCTGTTCTCCATTCGCCGCTTTCTACTTGCCGCCTCTCCGGCGAGCAACAACGACGGCCACCACGCCACCGAGCACGATGAGCGCCGCAACACCCGCGGTCGCCGCGATCTCCGCACCTGTGCGCGGCATATGCGAACCGCGATGCGAGGAAGCATCCTGCGACGGAATCCTCGACGGACGTTCAGCCGAGGAACCGTCGGACTTATCCGGTTCCTGAGAACCCTCGCTGCCACCCTTCACGGGCGGCTTACCGGGGTTCCTCCCGCCATCGGTATCCGGGTTCGCGGGGCGCTCGGGAGCATCATCGCCCGGGTTCGCCGGGTTCTCCGGGTTCTCCGGAGTGCTGGGCTCGGGCGCCTTCTGCTTCTCGGTAATGGTCACCGTCACGACTCGCACAACCGAGCGGCCGTCGGCATCCGTCGCGACGAGCGTGACCTTCTGCTCGCCTGGCACGAGGACCGTGCCGGGGGCGAGCGCGAGAGTCGTGTCGCCGTCCTTGAACGCCGAGCCGTCGTCGGTGACCGTGAAGTGACTGAGCACCGTCTTCGCGGCGGCTGCCTGGTCAGCGAGCGCACCGTGTTCGACCTCGAAGGCCACCGTGTTGGGTCCTTCGATCACGGCATCGTCGTCGACGATAAACGTCGTGGTGTGCGTCGTGACGTTGCCGGCAAGATCCGTCGCCTTCACGCTTGCCGTGTAGAAACCAGCCGGAAGATCGGCCGTCGCGATCTTCGTGCCGAGCCGGGTTTGCGCGGTGCTGGTCTCGGTGCCATCCACGACGATCGTCGGCTCAGGCGCGCTCCTGTCGCCCGCATCGGAAGCCGCCTCTTCAGCACTCACGCTGTTCGGGGCAACCTCGCCAGCATTATCGCCGTCGGTCGTCTCGGGCGGCGCGAGCACGCCGTCGATCGTTGCGGCTTTGCTCGTCAGCTCGGTGTCCTCGTTGTAGATCTCCTTACCGTTGAGGCTCACCGCGACGTTGGCGAGGTTTGGATCCTCGCCCCACGCCTCGAGCTCGCGCTGGTCGCGGATCACCTCCATGTCCGTGACGGTGCCGACGCCAACGGTGGGAGCCTCTTTATCGACAACAACGGGAATGACCGCAACGAGCTCATTGCCCATCGAGTCGTTCGAGTACACAAGGAGCTTGTCGCCGTCGCGGACAGTCACGAGGTGCTCGAACTCCTGGCGATTAACCTCTTCACCGGGATGGTTGTACCGCACGAAGTCGGTCAGGTACTCGTTGTTGATCGCGAGGTAGTGACCCCAACCGTCATCGCTGATCGATCCCTTAAAGGTCACGTCGTCGGTGTTCGTGTACAGGGTGCCACCCACGAGGCCCGGCTCCGTGAAGTGGAGGCTCGGCGGCTTGATATCCACCCACAGGCGGAACGAGCCACTGAACTGCTCCTCACCCTTGTCGTCCTTCACGATCTGGTGGAAATCGATGACTCCCACGTCGATCGGGAGGTCAACGCTGAACGTGTCGCCCTCGATCATGGCGGCGATCGGCTCGTTCCTCGTGATCGTGCCGTCCTTCGCACGCGACGTCGGGATGAATTCGATCGAGCTCACGGGATCCTGGATCTTGCCGGTGAGGTGGAGAGTCTTTCCATCCTCACTCACGCCCTCGCTCTTCGAGCTGATATCGCACCAGTTCTCTTCCGCATCGCATGTCTCGATGTCGTAGGTCGGGCGAGCAAAGCCGTTGTCCTCGGGCTTCTCCTCGGGGGCGGGCGCCTCGCGGCCCTCGATCTCGACATCGAGGGTGCCCTCAGTGGCGCCATCGCTCGCCACCACGGTCACGACGGGAACACTCGGATCGACCTTCCCGGTGTACGTGAAGGTGCCATCCGGCTTGACCTCGACAGGTTCGTTGAAGATCCACGCCTTCAGGTTGGCATTCTCGCGCTCATCGGTAATCGTGCCGGAGAGCGTGAAGCTGCCGTCCTCGCCCACAACGAGCTTGCCATTGTCGTTGAGCGCGCTCTTGTCGATCGTGATGGTGGGCGCTTGCGCGTCCTGCTCGACCGTGATCGTGCGCCGTGCGATCTCCTTGCCGGAAGCGTCGTAGGCGATGACTTCGAGCGTGTACGGGTTCGGGCCCTTGTAGGCCTTATCGACGTACTCGAACGTGCCATCGGTAATCTTCGCGTCCTCACCATTCACGGTGACGCGGGAAACTTCGCCCTGGACAACGCCCGACACTTCGAGGGCACCGTCGGAATCCTTACCCACGTACGCGCTCTCCCCCTCGGGGATGCTGTGCCCGTTCACGTTGACGAACAAAGGTGCGTCGCTGAACGTGACGATGGTGGAGGCCTCGTTGAAGCCGCGATCGACGGCGCCCACCGTGACGTACGGGGTTGCCGGATCGAACGTGGCGACGAAGCTGCCGTCGGCCTGCTTCTCGACCGTGACCTGCTCCCCGCTCGCATCGAGCACAATCGGATCGTCGAGAATGCCCGTGCCGCCCTGACTATCGACGGCCGTGAAATGCACGCGGCCCGGCTCCTTATCGAGAATGTCGATCGTGGGCGCCGCGGTGTCTACCGTGAACGGCAGGTCCGTGATCTGCGGCTCGTAGCCCTCGGCGATGCGTGCCTTGAGGCGGAACGTGTAGGAGCCGTCGGCAAGTGGCGTTTGCTTACCCGTCGACTTATCCCACAGCGTGCCGTCGAACGAACGGCCCATGAACGTGAGGTCGCCGTCGAACGCGGTCGGCACCTTCGAGCCGATCATGCGTCGCAGCATCTCATCCTTGCCGAGGCTCGCGATAACCTTGCCGTTCGCGTCGAGAATCTCGTATTCGACCTCATCCGCGTTACGCATGAGCAGCATGCCCGGGGTCACCGTGTCGAGAACGCCATCGCCGTTCGGCGAGAGCGCGAGCGGCTTCTCATCAGGGTTGTTGAACTTGGTCGTGGCCTCACCGAGGGAGCCCACGAGTTTCGTGTTGTCGGCGGGGCCATCCTCGATCCACGGCTTGCCCGGCTCCTGGATGATGTTCTCCTCGTTCCAGTCGCCCACAAAACCGAGGTAGGGAACGGCAATGTCAAGCGCGCCATTCTCGCCCTTGAACTGGGCCCAGCCCTCGATGAAGTGATTACCCGCAGCGGTGTGCGGGGTGAGGGTGAACTGCACCGTGGCGGTTCCGCCCGCGGGCACGGTCACGTTCGAGGCCGACGCCGCCAGCGTCTCATTCGAGACCGTGGCAAGAGTGGGCTTTCCCGCCTCATTCGTTTCCCCGAGCACCTTTTGCGCGGGGATGCTGAACGTGCGGTCCTGATCGCCGCGGTTCGTGAGCGTGACCGTGAAGGTCGTCGGCCCGTTGATCTGCTTCAGTGCGACGGCTGCCTCGCCGTCGACGGTAGCGGTGACGTCAGTTGCGAGCGCGCGATCGACCTCCGCGAGACCCGCACCGATCTGGCGAGGGAGGTACGGGGTGCCGTCCTCGTTTTCGAGGATCTTCGCGGTGTTCATAAGTGACGTTTCGATGAGCTCAACGCGTTCCTTGCCCGTGATGTCCGGGAAGCGCTCCTCGAACTTCTGCGTGAGAAGCGCGCTGAGGCCCGCGACATTCGGAGTCGCCATCGACGTGCCGCTCATGTTCTCGTACTCGTTTTCGCCGACGGTCGAGTACACGTTGCCGCCGATACCCGCGAGCTGAGGCTTAAACGACAGGTCGTTCGGGGTACCCCACGACGTAAAGGAGCTGGGCTCAAGGCCGTCGGGAGCCGGATCCTGCTTGATCTGGTCCGTGAAGGTGACCGTCGCGTTCGGGTCAGCCTTGAGCGCATCAAGAAGCTGGTGGCCCTGCTCGTTCGTGAGGGCCGCACCGAAGGTCTCGAACTTGTCGATGCCCGCCATGCCGCGGTAGCCCTCTTCGCCATCGCTGTTGAACACCATGACGCCTTCCGCGCCGTGGTCAAGGGCGTACTGGAACTTTTCCGCGAACGAAATCTCGCCGCGCGAAATGAGCGCGTACTTGCCCTTGAGGTCGATGCCGTCCTTGTAGTCCTCCGGGCGGCCGAGACCCACGTACTGATACGGGTGAGGCTTCGCGTCAGGCTCACCCACGCCCTCGAGGTAGCCGATATCGGTGCGCTCGCCGTTCGCCTCGAAATAAGCAAGCGGAACACTCAGCGTCGAGTTATTCACCGAGGCGATCGAGAACGCGGAATCATTCGTCGAGGGGCTGCCCGCCGTACCGTCATCGAGGCGACCAAGCACGTCGTCCGGCCCACCTTCGAGCGAGAAGTTCTGCCCCTCATTACCGGCGGCCACGAGCGTGATCACACCCTCTTCGCGGGCCTTCTTCATGGCCTCATAGGCGCCGTCGGAAAGATCCGGGACACCGTTCGGGCTGCCAAGAGACATATTGATGACATCGGCCTTGAGCTTCACCGAGTCCTCGATCGCGGCGATGATGTCGCCATCATTCGCCCCCGAGGACTTCTTCGGGTCGTTCGAAAAGACCTTCATCGCAAGCAACTGCGCATTGGGTGCTGCGCCATCGATACGGCCCGTCGAGGCAAAGTCAGGGGTGTCCCCCTCGGAGCCATTCGCCGCGGTAATACCCGCGACGTGCTGGCCGTGCTGCGAATCGGTGAGGTCCATGACCTCGAAGTTGTCGTCCGCGTAGTTGTAGCCCGTCGGCACCTTCTCATTGAACTTGCCGGCCGCTTCGGGGTTGATGCTCGTGATCTTTGCGTTCTTGAAGACACCGTCGTCAAGGCGCATATCCGGGTGCTGGGCGTACACACCCGAGTCGATGATCGAGATCACCGTGCCCTCGCCGTCAACGCCGAAGTCCTTGTACGCCTGGGCAACACCCTGGAGCTCACGCGCCGAGTACTCGCTCTGGTAGTACACGCGCTCGCGGCGCACCGAGGCGACCTGCTTCTCGGTCGCGAGGTTTTGGATCTTGCCCTCGGGCATTTCGGCGCTGAAGCCATTGACGAGATACCCGAACTGTCGATCCACCTTCAGGCCGTACTTCGCCTTCCACGACTCAAGCAACTTTGCCTGGTTCGAAAGGCGGCTCTTCTCGCCGGATTCGCTCGGGGCCGACGGCTGCTCCTTCAGCATGACGACGACGCGCACGCGTTCGTTAGACACGGGGCGGGTGCCCCGCTTCTCACGCTGTTTCTGAATCGCCGCGCGCTGAATCTGCGAGATCGCCGACGCTGATTCGTGGTCATCGGTAGGTGCAGCGAGCGCTGCCGGGACGGCAAAACCCGCGGCGACAGCACTCACCGACAACGCGGCAAGAACTTTGCGCATAAAGCCTGGGGACACAGTGTTCTCCTTTGAATAAAACTGCGAGGAATCAAACCGAGAACACCGGGATCTGCAACGCGCCGGGCCGGGGCCAAGGGAAGAACGAGAAGCGGCTCTGTGACTCAGTTATCACAGAAGCCTAGACACATTGCGGGACTTAAGTGGCCGGTTGCTCAAAAAATGACACGGAAAAAACGAAAGGCCTGGTCATCCGTCGGAACCCTCCGGCCCTGCCAAAACGACTCCATGCCGTGCTCCGCCATTCACCCACCCGTAACTTTCTGCGCTTAAATTCTGAAAAGCCCGTTATTGTCCCCCCACCCTCTCCAGGAGATCCCATGCGCAAAGCAACGGCAGCTGCGCTCACAGGCCTACTCCTTTTGACCGCGGGCGCCCCCGCGTTCGCGGCCGACGGCGACCGAACCGACATCAAAGACATCACGATTCTTGCGACGACCGACACTCACGGCACGGCGCTGAATTACAACTACTTCACGGGCGAGCCCTTCGGCACGAAGGAAGATCCGAAGAACCTTCGCGGCATGGACCACCTCGCAACCGCGATCGCGGACATCCGCGCGAAAGAGGGCGAGAACGCTGTTGCTCTCCTCGACAACGGCGACGCGAACCAGGGTTCCTCCCTCGAGACGGTCTACAAGCGCGACCACGCCGATGGTGACGTTGACCCGATCGCGACGATCTACAACTACCTCAAGTACGACGCTGGCGTCGTGGGCAACCATGAGTTCAACTACGGCCTCGACGAACTCCAGGACTATAAGGGCGATCTCGATTTTCCGCTCCTCGGCGCTAACGTCACCGATAAAAAGACCGGCAAGCCCTACCTCGAGCCCTACACCTTCGTGAACAAGAAGACTGCCGACGGCCACGACGTGAAGATCGCCGTGATCGGCGTCGTCACGCCCGGCATCCCCGGCTGGGACGGCAAGAAGGTTGAGTCCCTTAACTTCGGCGACCAGGTCGAGGCCGTCCAGAAGTACGTTCCCGAGGTCAAGGAGAAGGGTGCAGACGTCGTCGTCGTTCTCGCCCACTCTGGACTCGACCCGGAGGGCTACGAGTGGAAGGCCGCTGACCTTCAGGAGAATGCCGCGCGCTCGATCGCCGAGAACACGACCGGCGTTGACGTGGTGATCGGTGGCCACTCGCACCAGACCGATCAGGTGCAGAACTACTACACCAACAAGGACGGTCACGAGGTTCTCTTCACGCAGCCTGGCTACCACGGGCGTTTCCTTTCGAACGTCACGATTCCGCTGAGCCTCGATAGGGAAGGCAAGGTCGTAGTCGACTGGAACGAGAAGGAGAAGCCGAGCGCCGAAGCCGTCAAGGCCGCGGATTACGCGGCCGATCCGGAGATTGAGAAGCTCATTTCCGATTGGCACGAGAAGACCAAGAAATGGGTCGAGACGGTCGTCGCCAAGGCCATCGAGGACACGCCCGCCGCCACTTCGGCCTGGGAAGACACCGCGATCCTCGACTTCATCAACTACGTGCAGACCGAAGAGATCAAGCGCGCGATGAAGGGCACAAAGAACGAAGGCCTGCCGATCGTTGCTGAAGCCTCGCCGTTCTCACGCGAGGCCGTGTTCAAGAAGGGCGATGTCACGATCGCCGATATGGCTTCGCTCTACATCTACGACAACACCCTCTTCGGCGTGAAGATGAACGGCGCGCAGCTCAAGGAATACCTCGAGCACTCGGCTCGCTACTACAAGCAGCAGGAGGAGGGCGCGAAGATCGACGATTGGTCGACCGTCACGAACGCCCAGTATGACGGCATGACGCGCGGCATTCCCGACTACTCCTACGACGTGCTCTCGGGCGTGAACTACCACATCAACATTTCCAAGCCCGTGGGGGAGCGCATCGAGAACCTCACGTGGCCCGACGGCACCCCCGTGAAGGATAACGACGAGTTCATCCTCGCGCTCAACAACTATCGCCAATCGGGCGGCTCTGGTTATCCGGCCGTCAAGGAGGCCGAGGTTGTCTACGACGAGCAGATGGCGATCCGCGATCTCATGATCGACTGGGCGACCAAGAACAAGACGATCGACCCGGCGAACTTCTTCGTGAAGAACTGGACCGTGGGCACGTCGGCCGCGCCCGCGGTTGATCTTCCCATCGACGACGGTGCCGAGGAGCCCTCGGATCAGGGCGGCGATCCGGCTGAGGGTCCGTCGGAAGACTCCACCGACGGTGGCGACAGTGGCGACGCCGATGGCGGTGACACGACACCAGGTGACGGCAACGGTGGCACGGCCGAGCCTTCGACTCCGGGTAAGGCTGCTCCCGGTAAGCCTGCTGCGGGTCGCGGCTCGGGCCACCTCCCGCGCACTGGTGCGGAAAGCCTCGCCGTTGCAGGCCTTGCCTTCGCGCTGCTCACGGCGGGTGGCGCGATGATCGCTCGCAGGCGTCGGGCCTGATCCCATAGGTGCCCTGTAAAAGGAGGGCGGGAGCCGGGTGGCTTCGGCCCTCCTTTGCGCCCCGAACCACACCCCACACCACCCCTCACCCCCTCCCAC
>OJXV01000109.1_pt1 | contig 22386 bp, 20 predicted proteins | sample 1600801 | NCBI WGS metagenome assembly OJXV01 (sample SAMN04436900, study PRJEB24849) | human gut metagenome | biome: human gut; feature: NICU; material: stool | host: Homo sapiens | place: USA: Saint Louis, MO | collected 2012-03-16 | reverse complement strand
CTTTCAATTGATTTGCTATTTCGCAGTATGTGTCCAGTCATGTTTTCCTTTATAGCGTTTAACATGTGCATATACTTGATCTGCGGCATAATCTAGGTTTGTATAAACAGTAATGCTATATGCTGATTGATTGACCCCAAAAGGTTCTTCAAGAAATACTTCTTTAAGATGAGAGAAAAGGTCATTCATTTGCGTGTGCTCTAAGCTTGGATATTCTCTCAAAGTCCGTTTTAAGAGCTTACCATTTTTTTCTTCAAGTGCTTGAACAACTATAACAAAGCGTTCCTCTTTCTTTATAACATCATCGAATAAATTTGTTTGTCCAACCATGTTATCCACCTCTATACCATTTTATTATCTTTATTATACATTATAAGTTTTAATCATAAAATAACGAAAATTTATATATGGTGTTAAATCATTCAAAAGAGGGTGAACAAATTTCCTATCGAATTCGAAGCTCCACTATAGTCTATAGTCTCGACATATATTTTCAGTAGAAATTAAGTATGAAATACTCTTTAGCATTGAGATTACTGATATTGAAATTGATGTATGCATTTTGAGTTCAACTATCAATTACTAATATTAAAAAGGCCTGTGACAAAAATACACGTCACAGGCCTTCTTAATAATTAATTCTTGTAATTATGCGGAGTTAAATCTATTTCTTCCAGTTTGACAAAATGTGTCCGTTTGATTAATTTATGAGCAATATAGATGATAGCTAGAATAAATAATGGTGTAAAGTTTCGAATGACACCTAAAATATCACCAGATGCGATACTACCAAAGGAACTACCTAATAATAAGAATAATAATGTGAAAAGGACAATAATAGGTCCGACTGGGTAAAAAGGTGCTTTATATGGCAACAGTTTATCTGGATTTTTACCCTGTTTTTTAATTGCTTGTCTTAATCTAATTTGTGACCAAATACTAGATCCCCAAACTACAATAACCATAGATCCTATGATATTTAATAAGTTAAATACAGCATTAGCATTAAAATTAGCATAAACAATGACTAATACAATAATAATATATGTTGTAATTAATGCACGCATAGGTAATTTAGTTTTATCATTGAGTTTTCCAAAGAATTTAGGTGCTTGTTTATCAGCACTTAAAGAAAATAGCATTCTACTTGTTGTATAAATACCAGAGTTAGCTGCTGATAATAATGATGTTAAGATAACAGCGTTGATGACTGATGCAGCAAAAGCGATCCCTATTCTATCGAAAACAATTGTAAACGGACTTTGTGATACAGACTCATTTTCATTAAGTAAAAGTGGATCCGTATATGGAATGATGGCAGCTATCACAGCTATAGACAATACGTAAAAGAGTAATATTCTCCAAAATACCTGTTTTATAGCTTTAGGCATTGATTTTTCGGGATTATTTGATTCACCAGCTGTTACTGCGACTACTTCAGTACCACCAACTGAAAAACCTGCAACTAAAAGAACGCTTAATATGCCTGATATTCCACCGACAAAAGGTGCTTGACCTTTAGTATAATTCTCAAAGCCATATGTATGACCACCAAGAATACCGAAAATCATCATAATTCCAAAAATAATAAATACAATTATAGTAATGACTTTGATCAGTGATAACCAAAACTCAGTTTCTCCAAAAGCTTTAACAGAAAAAATATTAATTAAAAACAACAGAGTTAAGAAAATTAAGCTCCATGTAAGTGGATTTAAAACTTTAAATACATCCCAATATTGTAATACATTGGAAGCAACAATGATATCTACACTTGTTACAAGTGACCACATACCCCAATACAACCAACCCATTGTAAAACCAAGTGACGAATCAACAAATCTGGTAGAGTATGAACTAAAAGAACCAGAAACCGGATAGAAAGTTGCTAATTCTCCTATTGATGACATTAAAAAATAAAGCATAATACCAATTAGTATATAAGCTAATATAGCTCCTCCTGGGCCAGCTTGAGAAATGACACTTCCAGTTGCCACAAAAAGTCCAGTACCTATAGCGCCACCTATTGCTATCATGGATATATGTCTCGAATTGAGACCACGTTTCATATTATTATCTTCCATATGCCGTCTCCCATCTATCTTAAAATATATCCCTCATTTTAATCTTTTTAAAGATACTATTCAATAACTTTTTAGTACTTTAAAGCGTAATTGTTAAATTTTTCTGATATTTCTTATATTTTTCTATCAATAACTTTAAAATAAGTTTATTTGCTATCGGAAAAGGGTTTAATTAAAATAGATACTACATAGTAATCAATATTAAATATAAAAGTGAGGGGGAGCTTGCTATGTCAAAACAGGATGGAAAATTAACTGGACTTTTTGGTGCGCCAGTTTCGGATAGAGAAAATAGTATGACAGCAGGACAACGTGGACCATTATTAATGCAAGACGTTTATTATTTAGAACAAATTTCTCACTTCGATAGAGAAGTGATTCCTGAACGTCGTATGCATGCGAAAGGTTCAGGTGCATTTGGTACGTTCACAGTTACAAATGACATCACACAATATACAAATGCGAAAATATTCTCAGAAGTCGGAAAACAAACAGAGATGTTTGCACGTTTTTCTACTGTTTCAGGAGAACGTGGAGCAGCAGATTTAGAACGTGATATACGTGGGTTTGCCTTGAAATTCTACACTGAAGATGGAAACTGGGATTTAGTAGGTAACAATACGCCAGTTTTCTTCTTTAGAGATCCTAAACTATTTATTAGTTTGAATCGTGCTGTAAAACGAGATCCACGTACAAATATGAGAAGTGCACAAAATAACTGGGACTTTTGGACAGGTCTACCGGAAGCATTGCATCAAGTGACAATATTAATGTCAGATAGAGGTATGCCAAAAGGATTCCGAAATATGCATGGATTCGGTTCTCATACGTATTCTATGTATAATGATAAAGGTGAACGTGTATGGGTAAAATATCATTTCCGTACACAACAAGGAATTGAAAACTATACTGACGAGGAAGCAGCTAAAATTGTAGGTATGGATAGAGATTCTTCACAGAGGGATTTATATAATGCTATCGAAAATGGAGATTATCCAAAATGGAAAATGTACATTCAAGTTATGACAGAGGAACAAGCTAAAAATCATCCAGACAATCCTTTTGATTTAACAAAGGTATGGTATAAAAAAGACTATCCACTGATTGAAGTGGGAGAATTTGAATTGAATCGTAATCCTGAGAATTATTTTCTTGATGTAGAGCAGGCAGCGTTTACGCCTACAAATATTGTTCCTGGGTTAGATTATTCACCAGATAAAATGCTACAAGGACGTTTATTCTCATATGGAGATGCCCAACGTTATCGTTTAGGAGTTAATCATTGGCAGATTCCTGTCAATCAACCTAAGGGAGTTGGAGTTGAGAACTTATGTCCATTTAGTCGTGATGGACAAATGCGTTTCTTAGATAATAACCAAGGTGGAGGCCCACATTATTATCCTAATAATCAAGGTATATATGAGTCACAGCCTGAACACAAGAAGCCACCATTCCCGACAGATGGTGATGGTTATGAATATAATTATCGCCAGGATGATGACAATTACTTTGAACAGCCAGGTAAATTATTCAGATTACAGTCTGAAGATGCAAAAGAGCGTATCTTCACAAATACAGCTAATGCAATGGATGGGGTTTCTAAAGATGTCAAAGTTCGCCACATTCGCCATTGCTATAAAGCTGATCCAGAATATGGGAAAGGTGTAGCAAAAGCTTTAGGTATTGATATCAATCAAATAGATTTAGAGACAAATCAAGACGAAACATATGAAAACTTTAAATAATCTAAAATTCTTAGATTGCTTACCACTGAATTATATGATACAATCTTAAATCGTAAGAATTCCTAACAACATTAGAAAGGGTGTTTAACGTGCGCGTAAATATTACATTAGCTTGCACAGAGTGTGGCGATCGTAACTATATTACTACTAAAAATAAACGTAATAATCCTGAACGCATTGAAATGAAAAAATATTGTCCAAGATTAAATAAATATACGTTACATCGTGAAACAAAATAATTACTTATCTTTCAAATACGACAATTTGAAACGAAAACTCTCCTTAACTCATAGGGGAGTTTTTTTTATAGTTTGTACTTAGAAGAATTTTCACTTGTATATTTTGAAATATATGTTATTCTATAAAACGTAATTATTACGATTTGTAGAAAGAGGTTATAATATATGGCGAAGAAATCTAAAATAGCAAAAGAACAAAAAAGACAAGAATTAGTAAATAAATATTACGAGTTACGTAAAGAATTAAAAGCAAAAGGGGACTATGAAGCATTAAGAAAGTTGCCAAGAGATTCATCTCCAACTAGATTAACTAGAAGATGTAAAGTAACTGGTAGACCTAGAGGTGTGTTACGTAAATTTGAAATGTCTAGAATTGCATTTAGAGAACATGCGCATAAAGGTCAAATTCCAGGTGTAAAAAAATCTAGTTGGTAAAAATTTACTACTTAGGTCCATTTACAATAGAAGAAAAACAATGTACATTTAAAAAGGATGAATAATATGAATGATTTTTACAAAATTAAAGGTATTATTCGTATTTTCATTAAACATTTTGAAGATTAATTCTATTGTAAGGGGTTAAAAAAGATGAAAATTTTTGATTATGAAGATATACAATTAATTCCCAATAAATGTATTGTTGAAAGCAGATCTGAGTGTAATACTTCGGTTAAATTTGGGCCTCGTACTTTTAAATTGCCAGTTGTTCCAGCAAATATGCAAACAGTCATGAATGAAGAACTTGCACAATGGTTTGCAGAAAACGATTATTTTTATATCATGCATAGATTTAATGAAGAAAATAGAATTCCATTTATAAAAAAAATGCATCATGCAGGGTTATTTGCTTCTATTTCTGTTGGAGTTAAAGAAAACGAATTTAATTTTATTGAAAAATTAGCTTCTTCATCGCTCATACCAGAATATATAACAATTGATATTGCTCATGGTCACTCAAATTCAGTTATAAATATGATTAAGCATATAAAAAAACATTTACCAAATAGTTTTGTGATAGCTGGTAATGTTGGGACGCCTGAAGGAGTAAGAGAACTTGAGAATGCCGGTGCAGATGCTACAAAAGTAGGTATTGGTCCAGGAAGAGTATGTATTACTAAAATTAAAACTGGATTTGGTACAGGAGGTTGGCAACTTTCTGCGTTAAATCTTTGTAATAAGGCAGCTAGAAAACCTATTATTGCAGATGGAGGGTTAAGAACCCACGGTGATATAGCCAAATCAATTCGTTTTGGTGCCACTATGGTAATGATTGGCTCTTTATTTGCTGCCCACGAGGAATCACCGGGTGAAACCGTCGAGCTAGATGGCAAAAAATATAAAGAATATTTTGGTAGTGCCTCAGAATATCAAAAAGGTGAACATAAGAACGTTGAAGGTAAAAAAATGTTTGTAGAACACAAAGGATCTCTTAAAGATACCCTTACTGAAATGGAACAAGATTTACAGAGTTCAATTTCATATGCAGGAGGAAAGGACTTGAAGTCATTAAGAACAGTTGATTACGTCATAGTAAGAAATTCAATTTTTAATGGTGATAGAGATTAGTAAAAAGTAGTAGGTGAATACAATTAAAAGATTTCTTTTATTGATTACAGTTTTACTTTGCATCGTTATTTTTACGCCAGTCAAAGAAACTACTTTTATGATTAAAGCTCAAAATGATATACGTCATCAAATTAATCGATGGATTGATTCTGATTCAAATGACGATAATACTCAATTAGCGATTCCTAAAAAGCAAGAATTTGCAATCAACAATATACAGATGAATATGACTAAAAAAGATGTTGAAGCACAATTGGGACAACATAAGCGTATGACTTCGAGTGTGTATGGCACAAATTGGTACACATATTATTCAAATGATTATAATCAATTTTTGATGGTGAGTTATATTAACAATCATGTTAATGCACTGTATACAAATCAAAATCTTATTTCATCAAAATCTCAAATTAAGTATGATACTCCTAAAGATGTTGTTAGGGAAAGATATGGGCCCCCGATTCAAGTTATAAAAAAAGGGAAAGTTGGTTTTGATGTAAAAAGTAATGAATATGATGTTTTCCATAAAGACCATATTTATACCACAGTATTTTATGATAAGCACAGAGATAATGGTGTGAAGTCATTATTACAAGTTAGTGAGAAAATGGAAAATCGATTAAGATATCAATATGGGAAACCATCTAAATTACTTGCAAAGAGTTTTGAGTTGCAAAATTTTGACATTGTCAATGCTGAAAGAAAACAGCATGGCTTAAAAACATTAGATTATTCTAAGGATGTTTCTCATACTGCGCGTAAGCATAGTGTTGACATGGTTAAGCATAATTATTTTGACCATGTAAATCAAAAGAAACTTTCTCCTTTTGATAGATTAAAAAAAGATGGAATAGAATTTAATGCTGCTGGAGAAAACTTAGCATATGGACAATTGAATAGTATCTATGCACATGAAGGTTTGATGAATTCATTGGGGCATAGAAAGAATATTTTAAACACCCATTTTGATTATTTGGGCGTAGGTGTATATTTCAATGATCGAAGACAACCCTTTTGGACCGAAAATTATACAAGTTAAATGTTTATATATATGACTTATGGGTAAATATAGTCCGTAAGGATGTAGATAAATATGAAGCAAAAAAATAAAAAACAAACTGATATACTTGAAAAAGTGAAAGAAATATTAGATAAGAAAAAAAAAACAAAATCGGTTGGTCAGAAGTTGTATTGAATTTTTCTCTCGCAACAGGTGTGGTTTAGAGTGAAAAAATTGATAAAAGCGTTATCTTAACACTAACACTGGCATCGAAATTAATATATTAAATAACCCTAGGACATCAGTTGCTGTCCTAGGGTATTTGTTTTTTAAACCATATAAAAAATATAAGGAGGCCTACACTTAAAAATAAGATATTGATTATAAATTTATTACATTTCTCTATATAATCCTATTACTTTACCTACTACAATGACATTATCTAAGTAAATAGGCTCCATAGTACTATTTTCAGGTTGTAGTCTATAACGATTTTTTTCTTTATAGAAGCGTTTAACAGTAGCTTCTTCATCTTCAGTCATAGCTACTATAATATCACCATTTTCAGCAATAGTTTGACTTCGTACAATTACTTTGTCGCCATCTAATATTCCAGCTTCAATCATACTTTCCCCAACTACATTTAAAATAAATATATCGCTGTTATGTGTTGAAGTTAAGTGCTCTGGTAGTGGAAAATATTCTTCTATATTTTCTACAGCTGTAATTGGAACGCCGGCTGTAACTTTACCGATAACCGGAACATGTATTGTTTCCTCTACATTTACCTCATCTAATTGTTCACTAACTATCTCGATAGCTCTAGGTTTAGTAGGATCTCTTCTTATATATCCTTTTTCTTCTAATCTAGATAAATGTCCATGTACTGTAGAACTTGAAGCTAAACCGACAGCTTCGCCAATTTCTCGAACACTTGGTGGATAACCTTTTGTTTGAACAATTTTCTTAATATAATCATATATTTCACTTTGTCGCTTAGTGAGTTCTCTCATAAATAGGCACTCCTTATTGTTGTTTGAGATTATTATATCATTAATTACATTTTCTAACAAACATTTGTTCGTAATGTTGTTGACACAGAATTTATGTTCTGATAAATTACTTATACAAACAAATGTTCTAGGAGTGATATTGGATGATTTTAAAATACAAATATAAATTTTTAACATATATGACAATAGTAATAGTATCTTGTATTATTTTTTCAACTTTCTTTTTAAGCGTTAACCAAGGTGCTCAATCAGAACAAACGTACGAAATGACTGACCACAAGATTCATCAACATAATCAACAAGGAACTACTCAAAACTATAAAGACAAACAAAATAGCGAACAGAATGATCAGTCTGTGTTCGCATTAGTTAATTAACTTTCATATTATCTACTGTAAAATGAGCGTAACAATTTGGTTATGCTTATTTTTTTGATATATTCTACTCAAGTAATAAGTATTATTAAAACTAACAGAATATTTGTTAATTATTATGATAGCAATAATAAAATTTAATGCATTAAGAAAGAGGTTTCAAATGAGTAAAGAAAATTTAAATATTGATAGAATAAATGAATTAGCCAGAAAAAAGAAAGAACATGGCTTAACCAATGAAGAGGCTAAAGAACAGACTAAATTAAGAAGACAGTATTTAGAAGAATTTAGAAAAGGGTTTAAGCAACAGATAGAAAATACTAAGGTCATTGACCCTGAAGGAAATGATGTGACACCTGAAAAGTTAAAAAAGATACAAGAAGAGAAACACAATAAATAAAACAATAGAGCTCGACCCATCATTGATATATAAGTTGAAAATTTTCGTAGTCATTGATGATTTACTTAGAAATAATTTATTTTTAATTAACTTTTAGGGAGTTAAACTACGTATATAGTTTGAATCCAGTTATATCCTTAGATCTAATTTATCTGATTTTTCTTTATCATTTTAAAATAAAATAAGTTATAATTAAAAATAGATATTAATTGTAGAAGGGAAGACACAACGATGTTTAATGAAAAAGATCAATTAGCTATAGATACGATACGTGCTTTAAGCATTGATGCAATCGAAAAAGCAAATTCAGGACACCCTGGATTACCTATGGGAGCAGCACCTATGGCGTATACTTTATGGACGCGCCACCTTAATTTTAACCCTCAATCTAAAGATTTTTTTAATAGAGATAGATTTATTCTATCAGCAGGTCATGGTTCGGCTTTATTGTATAGCTTATTACATGTCTCTGGTAGTTTAGAACTTGAAGAACTTAAACAATTTAGACAATGGGGTTCGAAGACGCCTGGACATCCAGAATATAGACATACTGATGGCGTAGAAGTTACTACTGGTCCATTAGGTCAAGGTTTTGCCATGTCTGTAGGGATGGCGTTAGCAGAAAGTCATTTAGCAGGTAAATTTAATAAGGACCAATTTGATATAGTTAATCATTACACTTATGTATTAGCGTCAGATGGTGACTTAATGGAAGGTATCTCACATGAAGCTGCATCTTTTGCAGGTCATAATCAGTTAGATAAATTAATTGTCCTTTATGATTCAAATGATATATCTTTAGATGGAGATTTAGATAAATCATTTTCTGAAGATACAAAACAGCGTTTCGAAGCCTATGGTTGGAACTATATTCTAGTTGAAAATGGTAACGATTTAGATGAGATTGATAATGCAATCACTCAAGCTAAATCACAACAAGGACCTACTATTATCGAAGTTAAAACTATTATCGGTTTTGGTTCTCCTAATAAAGCTGGTTCAAATGGAGTTCATGGTGCCCCACTTGGTGAAGAAGAACGTGCACTTACATTTAAAGAATATGGATTAGATCCTGAAAAACGTTTTAATGTTCCTGAAGATGTATACGAAATATTTAAATCAACAATGTTAAAACGTGCAAATGAAAATGAAGAGGCTTGGAATAATATGCTTAAAAATTATAGTGAAGCCTATCCGGAATTAGCTGAAGAATTTAAATTAGCAATGAGTGGTAAGTTACCAAATAATTACGCTGATGCCTTACCAGAATATGATTTAAATCACAGTGGTGCTTCTAGAGCTGATTCAGGAGAAATAATTCAAAAATTAAGCGAGTTTGTACCTTCATTCTTTGGTGGATCAGCAGACTTAGCAGGTTCAAATAAATCTAACGTTAAAGAAGCTAAAGATTATAATAAAGATACTCCAGAAGGTAAAAACGTATGGTTTGGTGTACGTGAATTTGCAATGGGAGCAGCAATAAACGGCATGGCAGCACATGGTGGACTTCATCCATATGCAGCAACATTCTTTGTATTCAGTGATTACCTAAAACCAGCTTTACGATTATCATCAATCATGGGACTCAATTCAACGTTCATCTTTACTCATGATTCAATTGCTGTAGGTGAAGATGGCCCTACACACGAACCTATTGAACAATTAGCAGGTCTTCGTGCTATTCCTAACATGAATGTTATTCGTCCAGCTGATGGTAATGAAACACGTGTAGCTTGGGAAGTTGCACTTGAATCAGAACAAACACCAACATCATTAGTGTTAACTCGTCAAAATTTACCAACTTTGGATGTTGATAAACAAACAGTTGAAAATGGTGTGAGAAAAGGTGCATATATTGTTTTTGAAACAGAACAACAACTTGAATATTTATTATTGGCATCTGGATCAGAAGTTAATTTAGCTGTAGAAGCCGCAAAAGAATTAGAGCAACAAGGTAAAGGTGTACGAGTTATTTCTATGCCAAACTGGTACGCATTTGAACAACAATCTTCTGAATATAAAGAATCAATTTTACCTTCTGATGTTACTAAACGTATAGCTATCGAAATGGCATCACCACTTGGTTGGCATAAATATGTTGGAATTGAAGGTAAAGTCATTGGTATAAATAGTTTTGGCGCTAGTGCTCCTGGAGATTTAGTAGTTGAAAAGTATGGATTCACTAAAGAAAATATTTTAAAACAAGTCCGTTCATTATAAATCTAGACAATGATTTAGTTGAACTTTTTAGGTTACTAACCATCAAATTTGGTTAGTAACCTTTTAGATTTTAAAATAGAATTTAATAATATCTTTGGCTTTGTTATGATAATAATTGGAGTACTAATCGTTATTATTCAAGAATGTCTTGAAATAACAGAACGAATTTAGTAAAATGCATAAGGATAAAGAAAGCGGGTGAAACAATGGCAATTTGGGTAGCAATTATTCTAATCGTTATAGCACTTATTGCAGGTTTAATTGGTGGTTTCTTATTAGCTAGAAAATATATGAAAGATTACTTAAAGAAAAATCCACCTATCAATGAGGAAATGCTACGTATGATGATGATGCAAATGGGACAAAAACCATCTCAAAAGAAAATTAATCAAATGATGACAATGATGAATAAAAATATGAATCAAAAAATGTAAGGTTCATAGACATTATATTAACGAGTGTTACAGAAACTTATCGAATAACTGTAGCGCTCTTTTTTTATTATTATTAATATATTAATTTTATGTTCTAGTAATGAATTAAATACTATATATGTATTTAAATGTTAAAAATTGAACGTTTAAAGTGTCAATTTTATAGTGATAATGATATACTATCAAATGATTATTTAAGCGAATAAGTTTATGTCAAAAGAGGGTGTCAATTTGACTTATTTAGTCTTTTCCATTGTATTTGCATTTCTAATGGGTGCTGTCGTTATAGTGATAAGAATGAAAGCACAACAGTTTCCAGTCAATGAAAAGAAAATTATCTTACCACCATTTTTCATGGCTACCGGTGCATTGATGTATGTGGTACCATACTTTCGATTAACTGGTATGGAAATGTTAGAATCATTGATATTAGGTGTTTTGTTTTCTACTGTTTTAATCTGGACTTCTAGATTCGAAGTTAAAGATGATAATATTTATATGAAACGGTCTAAAGCATTTCCAATTATTTTAATATCATTATTAATAATAAGAACAGTTATTAAAATATTTATAAGTAGCGAAATTGATCCAGGTGAAATTGCTGGTATGTTTTTTTTACTCGCATTTTGTATGATAGTACCTTGGAGATGTGCAATGCTTTATAAATATAAAAAATTGCAAAAGAATCTTATTAAGTAATATATTTAACCACTTATCATTATCTTGATAGGTGGTTTTTTACTTGAAAAAGATAAAAAAAGCATATAGAATTAAAACGAACAAACGTTCTTATCAGGAGGATAATTATGAAAATTGTACATACCGCTGATTGGCATCTGGGTAAAATTTTAAATGGAAAACAATTGCTTGAAGATCAAAAATATATTTTAACTCAGTTTAAACAACATATGGAGAAAGAACAGCCAGATTTAATAGTAATTGCAGGTGATTTGTATGATACCTCATATCCAAGTAAAGAAGCGATAGGTTTACTTGAAGAGACTATTGAATACCTAAATATAGAACTTAAAATTCCAATAATCATGATAAGCGGTAACCATGATGGTAGGGAAAGATTGAATTATGGCTCTAAATGGTTTGAGAATAATCAACTTTACATAAGAACTCAACTAGAAAATATTGATGATCCAATAGAATTGAGTGGTGTTCAATTTTTCACTTTACCTTTCGCAACTGTGAGTGAAGTACAAAATTATTTTAAAGATAAGCAAATAGAAACATATCAACAAGCATTAAACGAATGCTTAGAGCAAATGTCTAGTTCCATAGATAATAATAAGGTGAATATATTAATTGGTCATTTAACTATTGAGGGCGGTAAAACTTCAGATTCAGAAAGACCATTAACTATTGGAACAGTAGAATCAGTTGATATGCATTCTTTTCGGTTGTTTGATTATGTAATGCTCGGGCACCTACATCATCCATTTAGTATAAATAACTCTTTTATCAAATATAGCGGTTCGATTTTGCAATACTCTTTCTCTGAAGTAAATCAATCTAAAGGATATAGAGTTCTTGATATTGAAAACAACCAACTATTAAATGAAACCTTCGTTCCTTTAAAACCTCTAAGAGAACTAGAAGTTATTGAAGGTGATTATGAGGATATTATTCAAGAAAGAATTAAAGTAAAAAATAAAAATAATTATTTTCATTTTAAGTTAACGAATGTTTCTCATATTACTGATCCAATGATGAAACTGAAACAAATTTATCCCAATATATTAGCACTATCGAATGTAGTATTTGATCATAGTGAGAATTTTAGCCATGTTGAAATCAAAAAACAAGATGATCAGACAATTATAGAAAATTTTTATAAAAATATGACAGATCAACATCTGAGTCAAGTTCAATCAGACAAAATAAAGCACTTGTTAAGTTTTATATTGGATAGGGAGGGGTAAGATTTGAAGCCTTTACATATAGTTATGGAGAACTTTGGCCCTTTTATTAAAGAAACTATTGATTTTGAGCAAGTTGAAACTGATCAACTCTTTTTAATTAGTGGTAAAACTGGATCTGGTAAAACAATGATTTTTGATGCTATAGTATACGCATTATACGGTATGGCTTCGACCAAAACTAGAAAAGAAGGAGATTTAAGAAGTCATTTTGCAGACGGTAAATCGCCAATGTCTGTAATTTATCAATTTAAAGTTAATAATCAAACTTTTAAAATTCATAGAGAAGCGCCATTTATTAAAGAGGGGAATATAACTAAAACACAAGCCAAGTTAAATATATATGAATTAGTTGATAATCAATTTGAATTAAGAGAAAGTAAAGTGAATCAAGGTAATCAATTTATCGTACAATTATTAGGCGTTAATGCTGAACAATTTCGTCAATTATTTATTTTGCCTCAAGGAGAATTTAAAAAGTTTCTTCAGTCAAATAGTAAAGACAAACAATCGATTCTTAGAACACTTTTTAATAGTGAGCGATTTGATGAGATTAGACATCTACTTGTAGAAAATGTAAAGCAAGAAAAAGTACAAATTGAAAATAGATACACTCAAATTGAAAATTTATGGAATGATATAGATACATTTAATAATGATGAATTGGCCTTATATAAAGAATTAGAGAGTTCTCAGACAGATAAAATGATTGAAAAATTCCCACAATTTAATGATTATGGATGCAAAATTCTCAAGTCATTTGAAGAAGCTAAGAATAAAATAACTAAGGAATTAGATGATTTAAATCATAAATATAAAGTGAATGTTGAATTAAGTGAGAATACTAAAAAATTAAAAGCGGAAAAAATCAAATTTGACGATTTGAAAAAAGAACAAAATTATATTGATAAATTAAAGCAAGAATTAAAAATGATTCAGGAATCTAAAGTATTAATCACTTATTTTACTAGGTTACAAAGTTTAAAAAAAGATAAAGATGAATTAGTGTCACTTCATGAGCAATCAAAATTAAACGAAACAAACTATCACAATGAAATTAAAGGTTTTCAAAAACAACTCGAACATTTATCAACACGAGAAAATGAAATAACTCAATTTAATCAGTATCTAGAAAAAAACCAAGTTTTCTTCAATCAATTAGATAAGATTATTAGTAGTTATCAACAAAAACCGGTAATTGAAGAAGAAATAAAAAGATTATACAGTGAATATAATGATTTAATAACCAAAAAAGAAGAATTGACGAAAGAAATGAACAACAAGAACAAAGATTTTGCAATTATTGAACATTACACTGAAGAGATTTATAAGCTGAAAAAGATTATAGATGAATCTGAAAGACAAAAAAAGGATGAGAAATTATTTGATAAATTACAACTAGATAAATCATCTTATCTTAGCAAATTAAAAGAGAAGAAAGAACAGTTAAATGAAATTGAATCATCAATCACCAATATAGATGCGACTTTAATTGATTTGAATGACAAAAAGGATTTTGTAAATGAAATAAAGTCCGCTATGTCAATTGGAGATACCTGTCCAATTTGTGGTAATGAAATACATTCATTGGGAGAACATATTGATTTTGAATCAATTGCTCAAAAAAATAATAAAATAAAACGGTTAGAAAGTAAGAAGGTAAAAATTCGTGATGAAATAATCAAAATAGAAACTCGAATTGAAGAATTAAATCATAGAGAAAATGAATTAAATTTTGAGAAACAAGAAAAGAAGGATATTAGTGAGCTTCAAAAACAGCTTAATCATTTGAATCAACTAAAAGACGAGCAACAAAGCATAAATAAGTTAGTAGAAAATTTTGAGAAACAAGAAAAAGAAATAGTTAATAAAATACATCAGTTTGATTTAGATTTGAGTCGAAATAACACGCAAAAAGAAAAACTGGAAATTCAAATTAATGATTTTGAACGACATTCACAATTTTCATCAGTAAATGATTTTGAAACTTATTATTCTCATGCTAAAAAACAAGTTGAGACGTATGAGTATGAGAATGAGAAAACTAAAGATAAATTGAACGAGTTGAATAATAAGTTAAAGATAGAAATGAATGATCAAAAACATTTAACTGAGAATTTAACTCAAACAAGTAAGGAAATAAATAATTTAGAATTAAAAATGGAAAAAGAAATGCAACAACTTGGTTTTGAGTCTTATGATCAAGTCAAAAGCGCTGCAGATTTAAGTGCTCAAAAAGATGAAATAGAAAGAGAAATTAATATTTATAATAAGAACTATCAAAGTTATGAAATAGAGATTAACAGACTCAAAGAATTGGTTAAGGGCAAAAAATTATTAAATTTAGAAGAATTACGACAATCTATAGAAAAAACAAACTTGAAACTAGATGAAACGAATTCACAAATAGCTACGATTAGCTATAAAATAGATAATAACTCTAACAAATTTAATAAAATAAAAAATATAATTCAGATTCTCGATGATGAATTAAAAGTGCAAAAAGAAATTTTCTTGCTATCAGAAATATTAGCTGGTAAAAATGATTATAAATTAACACTAGAAAATTATGTTTTAATTTATTACTTGGAAAAAATAATTTTTCAAGCGAATCAACGACTTTCATTTATGAGTGGAAATAGATATCAACTGATTAGAAGAGAGGCCATTTCCTTAGGGTTAAGTGGATTGGAAATTGACGTGTTTGATTTTCATTCAAATAAATCGAGACACATAAGTTCACTTTCAGGAGGAGAAACATTTCAAGCATCACTAGCTTTAGCTTTAGGATTAAGTGAAGTTGTACAACAAGAATCAGGTGGAATCACTTTAGATTCTATGTTTATAGATGAAGGATTTGGCACTTTAGATCAAGAAACACTCGAAACTGCGATAGATACATTAATTAATTTAAAATCATCTGGGCGCATGGTTGGTATAATCTCACATGTAAGCGAACTTAAGCAACGCATACCTTTGATTTTAGAAGTGACAAGTAACCAATACGAAAGTCATACACAATTTAGAAAAAATTAAAAAATAGAGACTTAAGATTTTGTGACATGCTCTAATTTAAAGCTATTGATTTTTCAATACTTTAATAAGAACACGTATAATTTCTTTAAGTCTCTATAATTGGATATAGTGATTTGATTATTTTTTAAGCAAGTCTCTAATTTCTGTTAATAAAACAGTATTTTCTTCTACTTCTTCTTCTTTCTCTTCTTTTTTCATAACTGTATTAGCTATCTTAACAAAGATAAATAAAGCAAAAGCAATTATGATGAAGTCAATTATTGATTGTATGAAAAGTCCATACTTAATCCCCCAAAAAGACCAATCTTCAGCAAAATTAACTGAACCAAATAATTTACCAATTAATGGCATGATGATGTATTGGACTAGGGATGTAACTATTTTATTAAACGCTGCTCCCATAACTACAGCAATAGCTAAGTCTAAAACATTGCCTTTGAGTGCAAACTCTTTAAATTCTTTTAACATAAAGCATAACCCTTCTTTTAAAATATATTTCTGATTATACAACATATAAATATTTTAGCAAATACTATAATTATGTAAATTTGATAATGTTGAAGACCTTTGTTAATCTATTAAAGTGTATTGGTAAAGTTAAAAATTTTAAAATAAAATTTAATTTTTTGATTTTACTGCCTTGAAAAATTAAATATTCGAATGAAGGGAGTAATTAATTATGAATTCTTCTTCACAAGAGAAGAAAAATAAAAAGTTTTCTTCGGTTTTCATCTATAGTTCAATTATTGCAGCTATAGTAGTGATTATCGGTGCTGTTTGGCCTGAGAAATTCGATAGCGTTACTAATACGGCTAAGATGTGGATTACTAATAATTTGGGTTGGTATTACCTTATTTTAACAACAGTAATTGTATTCTTCTGTGTTTTCTTGATTTTCAGTCCAATTGGGAAACTTAAATTAGGTAAACCTAATGACAAACCAGAATTTAATACAATTTCTTGGTTCGCAATGCTATTCAGTGCTGGTATGGGTATTGGTTTAGTATTCTATGGTGCAGCTGAACCTATGGCACATTTTGCTGCTCCACCAACAGCTGATCCTGAAACGACAAAGGCCTACACTGAGTCTTTAAGATCTACATTTTTCCATTGGGGATTCCATGCTTGGGCAATTTATGGCGTGGTAGCTTTAGCACTTGCTTATTCTCAATTCCGTAAAGGTGAACCTGGATTAATTTCTAGAACCTTACGTCCATTATTGGGAGATAAAGTTGAAGGACCAATAGGTACTCTTATTGATGTACTTTCTGTTTTTGCTACATTAGTTGGTGTAGCTGTGTCTCTAGGTATGGGCGCACTTCAAATTAATGGTGGCTTGCATTATTTATTTGGTGTGCCGAACAACACTTTTGTTCAAGGTATTATTATTGTTGTCGTAACAATTTTATTTATTGCTAGTGCTTGGTCAGGTTTAAGCAAGGGAATTCAATATTTAAGTAATTTAAATATAGGTCTTGGTACGATATTAATGATTGTAACCTTAATTGTTGGACCAACTGTTTTAATCTTAAATATGATGACAAGTTCTACGGGTAGCTTATTAAATTCATTCTTATTTAACAGTTTTGATACTGCTGCGTTAAACGGTCAAAAGCGTGATTGGATGTCAACTTGGACATTATACTATTGGGGTTGGTGGCTAAGTTGGAGTCCATTCGTTGGTGTATTCATCGCACGTGTATCTAAAGGACGTTCTATAAGAGAATTTATTTCAGGTGTTTTATTAGTACCGGCACTTGTTAGCTTTATATGGTTCAGTGTTTTCGGCGTATTAGGCATTGAAGCTGGTAAAAAAGATTCGGGTCTCTTTAAAATGTCACCTGAAACACAGTTATTTGGTGTATTCAACCATATTCCGTTAGGTATTGTTTTATCTATCATTGCATTATTGCTTATCGCTTCTTTCTTTGTTACTTCAGCTGACTCAGCAACATTCGTATTAGGTATGCAAACTACATTTGGATCATTAAATCCAAGTAGTCTAGTTAAAGTAACCTGGGGAGTTGCGCAAGCACTTATTGCCTTTGTACTATTATTAGCTGGTGGAGGAGATGGCTCTAAAGCCTTGAATGCTATTCAAAGTGCTGCCATTATAAGTGCCTTCCCATTCTCATTCGTCGTCATAATGATGATGATAAGTTTCTACAAAGATGCAAATAAGGAACGTAAATTCCTTGGATTAACACTTACGCCAAATAAACATCGCTTACAAGAATATGTTAAATATCAACAAGAAGATTATGAAACAGATATTCTTGAAAAAAGAGAAGTTAGAAGAAATAAAGAAAAAGAAGAATAGTGTGTAATTGCTTTATTAACCTGAGACAAACAAAATTGTCTCAGGTTTTTTTAATAAAAATCATTAATGTCTCACAACTAAAATTTTATTATCATATCTGCAGATAGATACAGTATCAAATTGATATCATTTCATTTTTGAGTGCATACGCTTATAAGTTTTAGTCATTCAATATGTATGAAGAAACCGAATAGTAGTTTGAGATTTAAAATGATGTTCATTATTGATAACCATTCTCAATTAATAACATTTTCTTATTGCACAAATATTTTAAGATAAGTTTTTCTTATATAAACTGATTACAAAAGCGAAATGAAAATAAAGCGTTTTCTAACGGTACATAGTTGTTTTGATAAACATATAATAATACAATTTAATTAACGGCATATAAATATATATAAATATCAAGGGGGATATAAAATGGCTTCTAATATTAAAGAACAAGCAAAGAAACAATTCGAATTAAATGGCCAATCATATACTTACTATGACTTACAAACATTAGAAGAAAAAGGGCTAGCTAAAATTTCTAAATTACCATACTCAATTCGCGTATTGTTAGAATCTGTGTTACGACAAGAGGATGATTTTGTTATAACAGATGATCATATCAAAGCATTAAGTAAATTCGGAAATGCAGGTAACGAAGGTGAAGTTCCATTCAAACCTTCTAGAGTTATTTTACAAGACTTTACAGGTGTGCCAGCAGTAGTAGATTTGGCTTCTTTACGTAAAGCTATGAATGATGTTGGTGGGGATATTAATAAAATCAACCCAGAAGTACCTGTGGATTTAGTTATCGACCATTCAGTTCAAGTTGATAGTTACGCTAATCCAGAAGCATTAGAACGTAATATGAAATTAGAATTTGAACGTAACTATGAACGTTATCAATTTTTAAACTGGGCAACAAAAGCTTTTGATAACTATAATGCAGTACCTCCTGCTACAGGTATTGTCCATCAAGTAAACTTAGAGTATTTAGCAAATGTAGTACATGTAAGAGATGTTGATGGTGAAAAAACAGCATTTCCTGACACTTTAGTAGGTACTGATTCACATACTACAATGATTAATGGTATTGGTGTTCTAGGTTGGGGCGTTGGTGGTATCGAAGCCGAAGCAGGTATGTTAGGACAACCATCATATTTCCCAATTCCTGAAGTTATCGGAGTGCGTTTAACTCACTCTTTACCACAAGGCTCAACAGCTACGGATTTAGCTTTACGTGTGACTGAAGAATTACGTAAAAAAGGTGTAGTTGGAAAATTTGTTGAATTCTTCGGTCCAGGTGTTCAACATTTACCATTAGCAGACAGAGCTACAATTGCTAACATGGCTCCAGAATATGGTGCAACGTGTGGTTTCTTCCCAGTAGATGAAGAATCATTGAAATATATGAAACTTACAGGCCGTGACGAAGAACATATTGAATTGGTTAAAGAATATTTACAACAAAACCATATGTTCTTTGATGTAGAAAAAGAGGATCCTGAATATACAGATGTTATTGATTTAGACTTATCTACAGTAGAGGCATCACTTTCTGGTCCAAAGCGTCCACAAGACTTAATTTTCTTAAGTGATATGAAAAAAGAATTTGAAAAATCAGTAACTGCTCCTGCTGGTAATCAAGGACATGGACTTGATCAAAGTGAATTTGATAAAAAAGCAGAAATTAATTTTAATGATGGATCTAAAGCAACAATGAAAACAGGAGATATAGCAATTGCTGCTATTACCTCATGTACTAACACTTCTAATCCATATGTTATGTTAGGTGCTGGTTTAGTTGCTAAAAAAGCTGTAGAAAAAGGATTGAAAGTACCAGAGTTTGTTAAGACGTCACTTGCTCCAGGTTCAAAAGTTGTTACAGGATATTTAAGAGATTCTGGATTACAACAGTATTTAGATGATTTAGGTTTCAATCTTGTTGGTTATGGTTGTACTACATGTATTGGTAACTCAGGGCCACTATTACCTGAAATTGAAAAGGCAGTTGCGGATGAAGATTTATTAGTAACTTCAGTTTTATCAGGTAATCGTAATTTTGAGGGGCGAATCCATCCATTAGTGAAAGCAAACTATTTAGCCTCACCACAACTTGTTGTAGCTTATGCGCTTGCTGGTACAGTAGATATTGATTTACAAAATGAACCAATTGGTAAAGGTAAAGATGGTAAAGATGTATATTTACAAGACATTTGGCCTTCAATACAAGAAGTTTCTGATACTGTAGATAAAGTTGTTACACCTGAACTATTCTTAGAAGAATATAAAAATGTATATCATAACAATGAAATGTGGAATGAAATAGATGTAACCGATGAACCATTATATGATTTCGATCCTAATTCAACATATATTCAAAATCCAACATTTTTCCAAGGATTATCTAAAGAGCCGGGTAAAATTGAACCACTTAAAAGTTTGAGAGTTATGGGTAAATTTGGTGATTCTGTTACAACAGACCATATTTCTCCAGCAGGTGCTATCGGTAAAGATACACCAGCAGGAAAATACTTATTAGATCATGATGTTGCAATTCGCAACTTTAACTCTTATGGTTCCCGTCGCGGTAACCACGAAGTTATGGTACGTGGTACATTTGCCAATATTCGTATCAAAAACCAACTTGCTCCAGGTACTGAAGGCGGATTTACAACATATTGGCCTACCGGAGAAATAATGCCTATATATGATGCAGCAATGAAATATAAAGAAGATGGAACTGGCTTAGTTGTCTTAGCTGGTAATGACTATGGAATGGGATCTTCTCGTGACTGGGCTGCAAAAGGTACCAATTTATTAGGAGTTAAAACTGTCATTGCACAAAGCTATGAACGTATTCATCGCTCTAACTTAGTTATGATGGGTGTACTACCGCTTCAATTCCAACAAGGAGAATCTGCAGAAGCACTGGGTCTTGATGGAAAAGAAGAAATATCTGTAGATATTAATGAAGATGTACAGCCACATGATCTTGTAAATGTGACTGCAAAAAAAGAAAATGGTGAAATCATTAATTTCAAAGCTATTGTACGTTTTGATTCACTAGTAGAATTAGATTATTATCGTCATGGTGGTATTTTACAAATGGTACTAAGAAATAAACTTGCGCAGTAATTTAATATGATTTTGACTCACTATTGAGTACAAGCAGTCATGCTAACTATTGTGTTGGCATGACTGCTTTATGTTATCCTTAATTGAAAGAATAAGTTAAAGTTGAAAGAAGGATTATTCCAATGATATACAGTTTGACTGAAATTGAAGCAAGATATCAAGAAACCGATAAAATGGGGGTTATCTATCACGGTAACTACGCAACATGGTTTGAAGTTGCGAGAACAGACTATATAAGAAAGCTTGGCTTCAGTTATGCCTCTATGGAAGAACAAGGTGTTATTTCACCAGTTGTAGATTTAAAAGTGCAATATAAAAAATCAATTTACTATCCTGAAAAGGTGACAGTAAAAACATGGGTGGAAAAATATTCTAGATTACGTTCAACTTATTGTTATGAGGTTTATAATGAAAATGGAGAGTTAGCTACTACTGGTTCAACAGAACTTATCTGTATTAAAGCAGATACATTTAAACCCATACGCTTGGATAGATATTTTCCTGAGTGGCATGAGACTTATAGTAAAGTTAACCAGTTAAATAAAGAAGGTAAAGATGCTGAGGTTACGTTTGGCATTAATCATTTATAAAAAGAAGCGAAGTAGTTTTGGTACTGACCCCCTTAAACGGGAACTTAATAAAAACACTATGTTCTAGGCTGCTAATTCTCTGTATTTTACAGGAGATAAGTAGCCTAGTTTTTGTTGAATTCGATTATTATTATAGTTTTTAATGTATTTTTCGACAATATCTATTACAATATGATTAGAGCTATTAAGCTGATTATTGATGTAAAAAGTTTCAGACTTTAGCGAGGAATGAAAACTTTCTATCGGGGCGTTATCAGCAGGTGTTCCCTTTCGGGACATACTTCTGATAATGCCTTTTTCTTCGCATAATT
>OJXV01000106.1_pt1 | contig 22659 bp, 29 predicted proteins | sample 1600801 | NCBI WGS metagenome assembly OJXV01 (sample SAMN04436900, study PRJEB24849) | human gut metagenome | biome: human gut; feature: NICU; material: stool | host: Homo sapiens | place: USA: Saint Louis, MO | collected 2012-03-16 | reverse complement strand
CGGCGGCGACGACATCCCGGCAGCCGCCGCCGAGTTCCCCGCACCGTTCGTCGAGGCGCTGCAGGAGTGGGTGCGCGGCGGGGGCCGCTATCTGGGCGTCTGCATGGGGGCCTACCTGGCTGGCAACGACGGGTTCGGACTCATCCCAAGGCAGATCGACGGTGAGGTCGGGGCGCCGGGGTTTCCCGTGGTGGACAGTGCCGACCACCTGGTCGCGGTCACCTGGGACGGCACCCGACGGTGGACGTACTTCCAGGAAGGTGCCCGACTGCCCGAACGTGGCGCCGTCGTGCATGCCCGCTACGAGACCGGCGACATCGCCGCGGCGCGCTACGTCCTCGGGCAGGGCCGCATCGGCCTGATCGGCCCGCACCCCGAGGCCGACAGCACCTGGCTGAAGGGCAGCGGACTCATCGACGAGGACGGCGACGACTGGGCCTACGCCCTGCCCCTGGTGCGCCAGCTCGTGCCATGAACCCGGGCGCCGGTTCGGCGCGGCAGGATGGGGCCGTGCACCCCGTCCTCAACCTCATCCGCACCCGCATGGCCGCGGGCTCCCGTCCGCTGCACCGGGACGACGACGCCCGCCTCGCCGTGGTGCTCGAGGGCGGCAGCTCGCGAGCAGCCCACGGCGGCAGCATGATCTGTGAGCTGGAGGAACGCGGCCTGCTGGCGGCCTTCGACGCGGTGTACGGCTCGTCGGCAGGAGCCCTCAACGGCGCATGGCTCGTGTGCGAGCGGGCCCGCGCCAACGTCCACGGCTGGTGGATCTCGGAGTCGATGGGCGCCATCATGAAGCCGGGCAACCTCTGGCGGGGCCAGCCGGTGGTCGACGGGGAGCACATCGTCGACGTCGTGTACGAGACGGTCACGCCGATGGGCTTCGACGAGATCCTCGCGAGCCCTGTCGAGTTCCATCCCGCCGGCACCGACGCCGCCGACGTCACCCTCGCCCAGCTCCACGGGGACGCTGACGGCCCGTACACGGGCTGTGAGGAGGTCTGGTGCCTCGACCACGAGAACATCCCGGTGCCCTGCGAGATGGGCCTTGCCGAGGTCGCCGAGTGGGGTGAGGTCCACGAGGAGGTCGGTGAGACTCTGTGGCCTGCGCTGTGCGCCTGGGTGGAGTCGGGTAACTACACCTCCGTGGGGCGCTGCCTGCCCAGCACTTCCGACTTCGAGGAGCGCTACTGCGGGCAGTGGGAGCGCTTCGACGATTTCGCCGCCCAGCTCGCTGAGGACACCGGTCTAATGGACGGATGGCCCGAGGAGGCTCAGCGGTACTTCAACTGGGAATCATGGACCCGCGACCTGCTGTTCGACCACACCGTCATACCCGCACCCGACGGTGGGGTGTTCGTATTCCGAGACCTGTGACATAAGAGCCCCGCAGCCAGATTTGGTGAACTGGTCCCCGATTGTCGGACTGGTTTGAAAGCCTAGGGCCTAGGCGGCAAGGGTCTGTTCCCGGTATTGGACCGGGGGCAGGCCCTTGTTGCTGTTGTGGGGGCGGTGGTGGTTGAACCAGTCGATGTAGTCGGTGAACTCGGTGGTGAGTTGCTCGACGGTGGTGATCGTGGTCGAGCAGAACAGTTCGTCCTTGAGGTGGCCGAAGAAGCTCTCGATTACGGCATTGTCGAGGCAGTTCCCGCGCCGGGACATCGATCCTCTCGCGCCGGCCTGGCCGAGGATCCTGCGCCATTGCCAGTGCTGATATTGGAATCCCTGGTCCGAGTGGACGATCGGGTGGTCTCCCTCTCGCAGCCGGCCGACGGCCTGTTCCAGGGAGGTGTTGGTCAGGGCCAGGTTCGGTGACGGGCCGATGGTCGCGCCTATGATCTGGCGGTCGAACAGGTCCATGACCGCCGACAGATACACCTTCTCGCCGTCGAGGTGGAACTCGGTGACGTCGGTGACCCACTTCTGGTTCGGGCCAGTGGTGGTGAAGTCACGCTGGAGAAGGTTCGGGAAGGTCTTGCCGACCTCGCCCTTGAAGGACCGGAACCGCTTGCGGCGAATCTCGCAACGCAGCCCGAGGTCGCGCATGAACTTCAGGACGGTCTTCTTCGCGACGATCCAGCCCTGGGCCCGCAGTTTGGCCCAGACCCGTCGATGCCCGAACCGGCGACGCGAGGCCTCGAAGACCTCCCTGATCGCCGCCTTCAACCCAGCCTGCGGGTCCGGGGCGGTGAGGCGGGCTTGGTGATAGAAGAACGTGGATCTCGCCAGCCCGGCCGCGGCGAGCAGATCGGTGAGCCTGTGGTCTGCCTTGAGGGAAACGACGGCCATCACCTTGACCGACGTTGTGGCTCCATCAAGGCCCGCAATTTTCCCAGGTAGGCGTTCTCCGCCCTCAGCCGCTCAACCTCGCGCCGCAGAGTTTCGATCTCGTCGGACGGCCCCGTGGCCGTCTTCCGACCTCGTGGTCTGGGTCTGAGACCGTCTTCGCCCTGCTCGCGCAGGATCCTTCCCCATCTCTGGACGATCTGGGGAGAGGACAGACCGAATTCGATCGCCAGGTCCGTCTTCGGCTCCCCAGCCAGGAAACGCTGCGCGACGGCCACCTTCGTTTCGAACGGATAGACCTTCTTGCCCGATGCCATGACCAGCGCTCCTCTGCCTCGAACACGCCAACGCTGGAACAACTTTCGCACCGGCCAACGACTCACACCAAGCTCAGACGCCACGGCCGTGTCGCCCCAGCCCGCCTCGAACAACCCTACAGCCGCCCGCTGCTGGGCTTGGGTCAGAGAACTACTCGCATACATGAAGACTCCCCGGAAGAAGAAACTGAATTCTCAGTCCAACTTCCGGGGAGCACTTCAGGCTCAGCGGCACCCTGGGACCGGCCGCGGTCGCCTGGCTCGCCGCAGCCGCGAGCCCGCTCGTCGCGACCCTGGCACTGGCGGCCGCTGAGGTCGTCGGGGCCGGAGCCATGCTCGCCCTGCCGCGCCAGTCCCCGCTCGACGACCCCGGCGCGGTCCCGTCCCCAGGACGCACCCTCGTCACGATCCGGCGATCCGGCCCGCTGCGGCGCACTCTCGTCCTGACCGTCGTCGTCGCATTCTCCGTCGCGGCGCTGCCGATCTATGCCGTCGCGGTCGCGCAGTCCCTGGGCGAGGCGGCGCTGGCCGGGAGCCTGGTCGCAAGCTACGGAATCGGCACCCTCGCCGGCTCCGGGCTGCTCATGGTCCGGCCGCTGCACGGGGACGCCGACAAGCTCACCGGCGTCCTCGCGGCAGTCGTCGCTGCGGCACTGCTCCTGGTCATCGCGACGACGAACTTCACTGCTGCCCTCGTCGCGTTCGGCGCAGCAGGGATTGCGAACTCACTGTTCTTCGCGGCTACGCTCGCGGCTCGGAGCGAGTACGCCCCGCCCGAGGCGCGCGGGCAGATCTTCATCTGGGTCGGCGCGCTGAAGATCGCCGCCGGCTCGGCCGGCACCGCCGTCGCCGGAGCGCTCATCGGCGGCACCGCCTGGCTGCCGGTCGCAATCGTCGCCGCCCTCTCAACTGCTGCGGCAGCGGTCTGTCTGGTCGAGCGGAGTAGGGATCGAACCTGACCCGCGGTCACCGCTCCCCGACGAGCCGCGGGCACCGCAGCAGACGAGGGGCAGCCGGGCATCGGCGCAATCCTGCGCGAGCACCGCGCCGACGTCATCGCGCGGATCCTCCTCCTGCTGGTCACGGTCACTCCAATCGTCCTGCTCTCCCACGACATGGCGGTCTTCCTGGACGACGGGCTCGACCGGCTCGGTGCGCCGCTGGCTCTCTGCGGCGTGCTCATCGCGCTGCTTTGCCGAGTTCGCAAGCTGAGGTTATTCGGCTACGGAACGTGGTGGAGTTCCGCTTCAATGTGTGACTCGGTTCGCCTTCGTTTTGTCGTCGGAAGCGCTCGTTACATGGTTGGCTGGTCGCATGCGAATTGAGCTCACCAGGTTTCGGGTGCGGGAAGGCGCGCGAGCCAAAGTTGACGAGTGGATGGCGTTCCTGAACGAGAATGAGGATGCAGTACGCGAGACTCTCGAACCCGAGGAGATGTACGTCGAGACGATCTTCCACGAAGTCGTGGACAACGTTGATTACCTCTACTGGTACAGCGTGCAGGGTGAGAGTGGGCAGTCTGTCAATCATTCTGAACACTGGCTCGACAAGCATCACGTCGCATTCTGGAAAGAGTGCATCGATGACACCTATCCGGGTGAGGACCTCACACCGCGGGTGCACATGGTGCCACAGCGTGTGGAGGCAGCGATGGTGCCTCTCGTGTGCGAATAGATCGCGGCGATCATCCAGTTGCGCGCTGTTTGGCGCGTGTCGGATATTGTGATCAATATCATCGCGCACGACGCGCTGACCTCCAGGGTTCTTGTGGGCCTGCGCTGGCCGGCCCGAGAAGACGCTGTTACACCCTGTTGAGCTTAGACCATATATGGTCTAAGCTTGCGTTATGTGGAACGTGGACATCGAGCTGATCGCCGAATGGCTCGCTTCGCTGGACGATGATTCGCGGGTGCAGGTGATAGCTGCGATCGAGCTACTCGAAGAACGTGGCCCACAGCTCGGGCGGCCAATCGTTGACACTGTGTCGTCGTCACAACATCGCAACATGAAGGAGCTGCGGCCGGGTTCGGCTGGACGATCTGAGCTGCGCGTCTTGTTCGCATTCGATCCGGAGCGCTCAGCGATCATGTTGATCGCTGGCGACAAGGCTGGCAACTGGACGCGCTGGTACAAGACGAACGTTCCACTGGCCGACGACATTTTCGATGAACACCTGCGCAAATTGAGAGGAGAGTGACCGAAATGGCCCTGTCACTGAAGGACTTTGTCGCCGAGCATCCCGTGGACCGCGAGCGCGTCGACGCGCATAAGGAGAGGATGCTCGCCGAGACGCGCGCATACCGACTCCGTGAGCTTCGTGAAGATGCTGGTCTAACGCAGGCGCAGCTCGCTGCACGCATCGGCGTGGGTCAGCGTCAGGTCTCCAAGATCGAGCATGGCGACCTTGATAATGCGAAGGTCGGTACGATCCGCAATTACCTTGAGGCGGTTGGCGGCGGTCTGTCGATCGAGTATGTTCTGGGCGATCATCGCGTCCAAGTGGCCTGACAGGCTCCCGTGCGACGCCATGGCCATGCGTGCCTGAACTCGGTCGATTCCCGTGTCCAGAACGCAACCACACGAAAGCTGACGCAGACCCGCACTGCTCGATTCGTCGACTCGCGGTGCATACCGCCTGGCAACCGGTTAGAGCCACTAAACGAGGACCGCGTGGGACAGCACAGCATCCGCGTCAACGCACAATGGCGTCTCTGCTTCGTCTGGAGAGATGGAGGTGCAGACGATGTCGAACTCGTCGACGACCGCTGAGAGTGACCTGATCGAGCCGATCCGTCCGGGTGAGGTCCTCATGGATGACTTCATCGAGGGGTTCGGCATTACGCAGCACAAGCTGGCGGCTTCGATCGGTGTGCCGCCGCGTCGGGTCAATGAGATTGTGCACGGTAAGCGCGCGGTCACCGCGGACACGGCACTACGGCTGGGGCGCTACTTCGCGATCGAGCCGCAGTTCTGGCTGAATCTGCAGTTGCGGCATGAGCTGGCACTGGCTGCAGTCCGCACCGCCGAACAGGTGGACAAGACTACGCCCTGGGAGCTGGCGTCGTGAAATCCAGCGATCAGTGCATCTTCTGCGACATCGTAGCTGGTTCCAGCCCTGCGACCATCATTGCGGAGAGTTCGCAGGCACTTGCCTTCTTGACGTTGACTGATTCTGCGCTGTCAGCCGGGCACACGCTTGTCGTGCCGAAGCAACACTGCCTTGGGGTCCTCGAGGCGACGTCCGAATCTCGCGCGGCGGTGGTTGAGCTTTGCAGCGTTATTGGTTCAGCGATGGTGAAGGCGAGGCTCGGTACGGGGGTTAATCTGCTGAGCGCCTGTGGTCCGGGGAGTGACCAGTCGGTTGATCACTGGCACGTCCATGTGGTGCCGCGTCGTAACGGAGACGGCGTGGATACGTGGCCCGAGACGAACTCTGCTGTCACGGCGATCGATCAAGCGGCGGCTGGTGCTCGTCTCAGTGCGACGCTAGCGGCTGCCGTCTGAGCTTCCACGGTCCGCGTTGGAGACCCGGAGCGCTCGGAGGCCCTTGGCCGGCTGGGGGAACGTGCCGGGCGGCGGCTCGCCCACAGCTCCCGTGCCCGCACGCATCGAGAAGGGCCAGATGGCCGAGTACGATCCCGATTCCACGGAGGCAGACCGTGAACTCGAATGACGTGCCTGGTCCAAGGAGCGTCCGCTCGACGTGTGGTTGAGTCCCTATCAGACTTGCCGATCAAGGCCTCAGCGCTTCGCTTGCGCAGCCCGCAGGCCGTTCAAAATCACGATGACTTCGGCGACCTCGTGAACCAACACGACGGCGGCCAGGCCCAGCACGCCGCTGATCGCCAGCGGCATCAACACGATGATGATGGCCAGAGACAGCACGATGTTTTGGTTGATGATCCTGCTGCCTCGGCGGGCGTGCTGGAGCGCCTTCGGGATTAGCCGGAGGTCGTGGCCGGTGAAGGCGACGTCAGCGGACTCGATCGCGGCGTCAGAGCCGGTTGCTCCCATCGCGATGCCCACCGTCGCGCCCGCCAGTGCCGGCGCGTCGTTGATGCCGTCGCCGATCATCGCTGTCGGCGTCTTAGAGGAGAGCTCGGCGACGATGCTTGCCTTGTCCTCCGGGCGCAGCTCAGCGCGCACGTCATCGATTCCGGCGATTTCAGCCAGCGCCCGGGCGGTGCGAGTGTTGTCGCCGGTGAGCATGCTTACTTCCACGTCGTTGGCGTGCAGGGCCTGAACGGCTTCGGGCACCTCGGGCCGCAACTCGTCGCGGACCCCGATCGCCCCGGCGAGAACGTCATCGACGGTGACCAGGACGCAGGTCTGGCCCTCGGACTCCATGCGCTCAACGTCCGCTTTCAGTGGCCCGGCGTCGATCCATCGGGGGCTGCCCACCAGCACCCGTCGGCCTTCGACGGTGCCACCGATGCCATGCCCAGCTTCCTCGCTGATGTTCGAGGCGGTGGGCGCTTCGGGCCCCGCTGCCGCTATCGCCGCGGCGAGGGGGTGCGTCGATTGCTGCTCAACGGCCGCCGCGAAGGAGAGCACCTGCGTCCGATCGAATCCGTCTGCCGGGACCACTCCGGTAACCTCAGGCTGGTTGCGGGTAAGGGTTCCGGTTTTGTCCACTGCCAGGTGACGGATGCTGCCGAGTCTCTCGAACGCCGCGCCAGACTTGATGACCACTCCGAACTGGCTGGCTGCGCCGATCGCGGCCACGACCGTCAGCGGCACGGAGATTGCCAGCGCGCATGGCGACGCTGCGACCAGGACCACCAGTGCACGGGTGATCCATGTCTCGGGGTCGCCGAGCAGCGAGCCGATCACGCCGACCAGCACCGCCAGAATCATCACCCCGGGCACTAGGGGGCGGGCAATCCGGTCGGCGATCCGGGCGCGGTCGCCCTTTTCCGCCTGCGCCTGCTCGACCAGGTCCACGAGTGTGGTCAGTGAGTTGTCCGTTCCAGCTGCGGTCGTCTCGACCTCCAGCATACCGGCGGAGTTGATCGCTCCCGCGGGCACCTCGTCGCCGGGCGCGACCTCCTCCGGAATGGATTCTCCGGTGATCGCTGAGGTGTCAAGGCTGGAGCGTCCGGAACGAATGATGCCGTCTGTGGCGATCCGCTCCCCGGGGCGTACGACCATGAGCTCGCCAACCTCAAGGTCCTTCGCTGCGACTTCGGCCGTCGTACCGTCGCGCAGCACGGTCGCGGTTTGCGGTACCAGCTTCAACAGTGCCCGCAGTCCGCCTTGGGCCCGGTCCATCGCCTTGTCTTCAAGCGCCTCGGCGATCGAGTACAGGAACGCCAGCGCCGCGGCCTCTCCGACGAAACCAAGGATCACCGCGCCGACCGCGCTGATCGTCATAAGCAAGCCAATGCCGAGCTTGCGCTTCGTGACAAGGTTCCGGATCGCTCCAGGCGCGAACGTGTACGCGCCGAACAGCAGGCTGACCCAAAACAGCACCGTTGCGGGCGTCTCCAAGTCGGACCAGTCCAGCGCCAGCCCTGTAATGAGGGCTACGCCGGAGAAGATCGGTAGCAGTAGCTCGGGGTCCTTCCACCATGGCCGATCGAGATCTTCGATCTCCGTGGCGGGTTCGTGTTTGCATCCACACGCCGAGCTCATGCGTCCGCTCCTTTCTCGCCGCAGCCGGGCACCGAGCACTCAGGGGCGATGCACGGGGCGTTTTCGTCGATAGCCAACGTCGCGTTAACTAGCGCGTCGAGCGCTGCCGCGAGGTGCGGATCGGCGATTTCGTAGCGAGTCTTGCGGCCCTCCGGCTTGGCGACGACGATGCCGCAATCGCGTAGGCAGGACAGGTGGTTCGAGACGTTCGAGCGGGTCAGATCCAAGCTTTGCGAAATCTCGGCCGGGTAGCCCGGACCGTCGAGTAGGGTCATCAGGATTCGGGAGCGCGTCGGATCAGCCATGGCCCGGCCGAGCCGGTTCATGACGTCGAGGCGTGAAGCAATAGTCAGCATGTACTGAACAATACAACGTGTGCCGAACTATTCAAAATGCACTGAACTGACGGTTGCGCGAAGGCCCTGCAACCTGCAGGAATTACTCGATGGGATAGCCGGTAACTGGGCCTTCGCGGTTCGGCTGCCAACCGAAAGCGGGGGCGACATGCGTGGCGAAGTTGTCCAAGATCTTCACGTTGACGTCCACGCCCATCCCGGTGGGGATGATGATGAGCAGGGCGTCGGCGGATATGACGGCGGGATCGGCTTTGAGCTGCTCAATGAGCTTGTCGGGCTAAGCGGCGAAGGTGCGACCGAAGGTGGAGGCGCCGACGTCGGGAAGCATGCCCAGCTGATCGGAGCCGGAGGCCTGCATGCCGAACATCTGCATGTCCGCGCCGTCAGCGATGGGGAAGACGGAGCGCGAAACCGACGCGCGCGGCGTCCAAGCATGGCCCGCCGTCTTCCATGCGGCGCGGTAGCGACTGATCTGGTCTGCCTGGATTTCGCTCAGGGGCTCGGCGTTGGTCTCGGAGACCAGAGTGGACGACATCAGGTTGAGTCCGTCCTCGGCGGTTTGCTCGACAGAAGCGTGGGTGCCGGAGCCGTAGGAAATGTGCTAACGCAGCTCGGGCACCATGGGGACGACCGGCAGGGCGGAGCCGGGCTGGAATATGTTGGGCTACTGCCGGTCCAGCGGTGCGGCGGTGGCGAATCCGTTGCCGTCCACTGCAGCCATGAACGCTTCGAAGTGGCCTCGCTGGCACAGATAGCGCATCGTGTGTCTGTTTCGACTCAGTCCGAGGAGTGCGCGGCGAGCAGGCCGATGAACTCGTCAGCGGCGTCAAGCTGCTTGGCAAGCTTCGCGCGGCGTTCCTCCGCGTCGGTGCGGAAATCGTTCAGCGCCCGCCGGGCGCTCTCGGCGGCAGCACCGACGCCATCTGCGCCGTCGAGCGCCCGGAGTAGGTCGCCCATCTGATCGAGCGAGTATCCCAGTGGCTTCATGCGCCGGATCAGCAGGAGTCTGCCGAGATCGCCCTCAGTGTAGAGCCGGAACCCGCCCTCGGAGCGTCCGGAGGGCGTCAAGAGTCCGATCTCGTCGTAGTGGCGGATCGTGCGCTGCGACAGAGCTGTCCGCTCAGCCAGCTCTCCGATGTGCATCATTCCCGCTTCGGGCACGAGAGCCTCCTCATCTCATCGTCTCAGTTCGACACAACTCTCACGTTACGTTAGTGTTGACTCTCGTGTCCACATGAGACTGGACATGCCTCCGCCGTGGCGATCTATCGCCAGGCGAAGCCGCGCGTTGTCGCGCACCACCAGACATTCTCCGCTCCTGGCCTGAGAGCGCCGCCCTGAACAGATGGAGGTACCGCATGGCCTTGCCCACTGCGACCAAAGAAGACAAGGGTCGGTACCGGCCCGAACCGTCGGTGCTCACCGCACTGAAGACCCCGCGCATCCTCACTCGCGAGGTTCTCGCAGGCCTGGTCGTGGCGCTGGCGCTCATTCCCGAGGCGATCTCGTTCTCGATCATCGCGGGCGTCGATCCACGTGCGGGCTTGTTCTCCTCATTCGTGATGGCAGTGTCCATCGCGTTCCTCGGCGGCAGACCCGCCATGATCACCGCGGCGACGGGCGCTATCGCTCTCGTTATCGCCCCCGTCGCCCGCGACTACGGCTTGGACTACTTCATCGCGACGGTGCTTCTGGCTGGGGTCTTCCAGATCCTCCTCGCCGTCTTCGGAGTCGCCAGACTCATGCGATTCATCCCGCGCAGCGTCATGGTCGGCTTTGTCAACGCGCTGGCGATCCTCATCTTCATGGCACAGGTGCCCGAACTCATCGGCGTGCCCTGGATGGTCTACCCTCTCGTCGCGGTCGGGCTGCTGATCATGGTCCTCATACCGAAGATCACTAAGGTCATACCGGCCCCACTGGTCTCGATCGCTCTGGTGACCGCCGCCGCGGTCGTCTTCTCGATCAACGTACCCGCAGTCGGCGACAAGGGTGAGCTGCCGCGCAGCCTTCCCGAGCTGTTCATACCGAATGTGCCGCTGACATGGGGGACTTTCACGATCATCGCGCCGTTTGCCCTCGCGATGGCGCTGGTAGGCCTGATGGAATCGCTCATGACGGCGAAGCTCGTGGACGATGTGACCGACACCCACTCGAACAAGACCCGGGAGAGCTGGGGGCAGGGCGTCGCGAACCTGCTCTCCGGCCTGTTTGGCGGCATGGGTGGCTGCGCGATGATCGGGCAGACCATGATCAACGTGAAGGCGTCCGGGGCCCGCACCCGCATCTCGACGTTCCTCGCAGGTGTGTTCCTCTTGGCCCTCATCGTCGTCCTCGGCGACATCGTTGCGATCATCCCCATGGCGGCGCTGGTCGCGGTGATGATCATGGTCTCCGTAGGTACCTTCGACTGGCACTCCATCAAGCCCTCCACCCTGCGCCGGATGCCTAAAAGTGAGACGACCGTCATGGTCATCACCGTCGCCGTCGTCGTCGCCACCCACAACCTCGCCGTCGGTGTCGTCGTCGGCGTGTTCGTCGCCTCTGTGATGTTCGTGCGCCGCGTCGCCCACCTCATCGACGTCAGGCGTGAGATCACTGAACAGGATGGCGCTCGGATCGCGCATTACACAGTCGAGGGTCAGCTCCTGTTCGCCTCCAGCAACGACCTCACCACCATGTTCGAGTACGCCGACGACCCTGACCGAGTCATCATCGACCTCACGAGATCCCACATCTGGGATGCCTCCACCGTCGCGGCGCTCGACGCAATCGAGACCAAATACGAACAGCACGGCAAGACGGTCGAGCTCGTCGGGATGAACGAGTTCACGACTGGGTTCCACGCCCGACTCACGGGAGGACTCGGCAACGGTCACTGACAGGGCTCAGGTGGGCCAGTCGGTCACGTCGGGGCAACCGCGGCGCAGCCGCGGGCGGCAGCCGCTATCCAACGTCACAACCATGAGATGCGCTAGCGCATGTCGATGACACCGTTGGCCACCTCGATGTGTTTGGTGGTGGCCGCGACAGCACCGAGCAGCGGCATCGGGGCGGAGGCCTGCGGCACGAAGTAGTGGACTCGGAAGGACGCGTCGTTCACGCCGATTTCGTTCGCAGCCTGGGCAATCCAGATGAGTCTTGGCGATCTTTTCCGCGGATGACCCGCGCTGGCCACCGAAGGCGTAATGCCCGAAGCTTAAGAATCGGAACGCTTCATTGGATAACGCTCCTTTTGGTGGTGTTAACGAGAGAGTGACTTTGTAACGAGATATCGTGGACTTCAAGTTCAACGTCTAGGTCCGTGGCAAGTCGGTAGCACGTTTTTCGATTCGATGCTTCGGGGCACTATCGGGGTTCCCGGTGGTCTTCTTAGATTGAGGGGTGCAGATTTCCTAACCTAAAGCTCGTTTGAGCGTGCTATCCACTGGTGTGCCTCCGATGCTGCTGCTCATAAGGGGCGGGCGCTCCATGAATACAAGGCGTAGGTCGCGCCTGAGGCATAGTCCGAGTTTCCGCACCCCTGGCCTCTGGGGTACGCGCTAGTCCCGCTCGGCGTAGCGCACGAGGAGATCGTTGCCGATGACTGCGCCGTCGTTGAGCGTTGCCTCGTTCACCGTCGCCCCGGCTGCCCCCAGGCCCATGATGTGGCCAACCTCGTCACCGCGGGCGATGAGGTGGTCGGCGATGATACGCCGGTGGCAGCGCCACCACACCGCCTCGGAGCACATGATCGCGGTGGGGGTTTCGGCGGCGTTCACCCGTAGCTGCGAGAGCGCGTCCGAGAACTCCCCGCCCAGCGCATGGTCGGCGTAATTGTGGAAACTGCGGTTACGCCAGTTGCCGTTAACCTCAAAAGGCACCGAGTGGGACACGTTGCGCCGCCCGGTGAGGCCCTCACTTCTGCTGTAAGTGATGCCACATGTAGGAAGGTGTTCGGCAAGGGGGTCGCCGTTGAACCACGGGTACTTCCTGGACCCGGGCAGCTTGCGCACATCCACGATGGATGCCACACCGGCAGCCTTGATCATTTCAGCGAAGTCCTCGAACTCGAGGTTGGAGTGGCCCACGGTGAAAATGCGCATGTCGCCAATGCTACGCGTCAAGCGGTTACACCAACATTGGCGTCCAGGTATCGTGCATCGGCAGGTGGTCGGACCGGTAGAACGCGGAGGTAGCAGACAGGACGTTTGATGCATTCGCGCCCACCTTTCCGCCGTATAAATCCCATTTATGGCCGAGTATTCCGCACGGACCGTTCGGTTAAGTTTCAACGGATCGCTTGGGCGACATCGGAAGCCTGAGTTAATCGTATGTGGGGCGAATCCCATGTATGTCTTGTTTAAGGATGCCGCTGCACGAGGAGCGGGGCTGAGGCTACCTGGTGTGCACTCTATCTTTGCCGCACATAGCGGGGTGTGGTGGTTTTTAGCTGCTATTCACGAATGAGAAGGTGTTTTTGCAACGATACGTCGTCGAATTTAGGTTCAATGTGTAGCTCCCGTCTTGTATTTGGGAACACCCTTGCGCACGCTGAGACCCTGCCTGGCTCCGACCAGGCGTATTCGGACAAGCCGATACCGTGATCGATTTTCAGGTCTTGCCTCTCACCCTGTCAGACCGACCATGCGTGGCGGAGTTGTTTGTCGACGACGGGGGCTATGCTGAGCGCGTTCACGGGGCGGGGGCCGCACCAGAGGACATAGACGACCAATTCAATGCTCGGCCTGCGGCGTCTGTGCCCGAGCAAAAGCACACGATGGGACTCTGGGTTAGCAGGACTCTGGTCGGTGTTGCTGACCTGCTCGTCGACTATCCCGAGGTGAGGATTGCCCATCTGGGGCTATTGCAGATTCGCGCGGATCACCAGGGGCGGGGCTTAGCGGCCCAGTTCGATCGCAAGCTAATGGAGCTGTTCCCCGATGCTCGCGTGTGACGGCTGAGCGTGGTCGACACGAACAGTAGTGTTGTAGGTTTCTGGGAACGGATGGGCTACGCGCTGACCGGCGAGACCCGCCAGTGGACCAGCTCCAACGAGGCTGCACACGAGGCGCTGATCATGGAACGCACTGATTGAGTGAGCTGATTCTGGTACTGGTGATAGCGGTTCCAGCGCACGAAGCGCCTTAATGATCTCTGATTCATAGCGGTGAACGGTTTTAGAGCGCGGTCGAGTTCCGCATCAATAGCGAGCGTCGTTTCTAGGTCTGACCGAGCATGTTGGAGCCTTGTTAGGGCTCGTTAGCCCGTGACGACTTCGATCTCGAATCCCTCGGCATTCTCGATGAACAGTGCAGTGTGCTGGGGTCCTCCCGCATGGGGGTAGCGGTCTGCGAAGAGTTCGCTCCATCCGTGTTCGGTGCACTCGCGCCGCAACCGATCGAGTAACGAGCGGTCGTGGATACGCAGTGCGAGGTGATTGAGCCCTGCGCGCATCCGGTCATACGGGCCCGCGACAGCGGGAGACTGCTCAAGCACGATGTAGGCGCCAGTGGGGTGCCGCCAGGTTCGACCCTGCTGCCAGTCGAGCGAGTGGTCAGATGCCCACCCAAGTTGAGACAGAAGCCAGTCGAAGGATGGCGCGGACGCGTTTACGTCGACGGTCCACAACTCGATGTGCTGCACTGGATTGAGCATGACGCATATAGTACGTCGGCTTACCCCATTCGCGAGGGACGGCGTTGAGCCGACCGGTTCCACTTGATGCGGGTGCCCGCTCGGGTTCACAGAGCCGCTGGCGAGGCGTTAGGCCGACTGAGATCGGCTACGGGACGCGATTGAGCTCCGGTTCAACGTGTAGTTCCGGTCGGTCGAGCCGTCGAGCGGTAGTGCTTTCACCCTCTGGGTGAGAGACGAAAACGCCTGATGTTTCCAGTCTCGGCCACTGTAGGCTGGTGGAGTGAATGTGACTCTCCGGCCGGTGAGTGCCGATGATTTCGACTTCTTGTGGACCTGGCGGCACGCGACGCCGGATGCCGAGTGGAAGCTGTGGGATGGGCCCTACTTCGAGGCCCCCGCGAATCCCAGCCGTGAGGAATTTGATCAGCGACAGCGTGCAGGATTGGGCAGTCATGATCGTCGGATCATCGAGGTCGATGGAGAGCCTGTTGGTCTCGTTTCGCGCTTTGAGGAGGAGCCCGCAGGCGGCGGCTGGTGGGAACTTGGCATCGTGGTCTTCGACCCACGTTGGTGGGGGAAGGGTATTGGCCGGGCGGCGCTCACCCAGTGGCTCGACCTGATCTTCGACGAGACTGACGCTCACGTCGTCACCCTTCAGACGTGGTCAGGCAACGAGAGGATGATCGCCTCAGCGAGACGATGCGGTTTCGTCGAGTGTGGCCGGATTCCCGAGGCGCGGTCGTGGAACGGCCGACGCTGGGACAGCGTGAAGATGTGCGCATTGCGTCCTCGTCCATCACTCTGGGAGTGCCGCATAGACACGCAGCTTCCGGATGACGTTGCGCGGCTTCTGGCGACAGTCCCGGAGTGGTTCGGCCTGGAAGAGGCGAATCAGGAGTACATCGACGCTGCCCGGCACATGGAGACGTGGTCTGTGCGCGACGAACATGGAAGGATCATCGGCGTGACCTTGGTCGACCGCGACTTCCCGATATCCGCCGACATTCACCTCATGGTCGTGGACCGAGCTTGGCATGGTCAGGGCGTTGGATCAGCCATGCTCAGGGCTGTGGCGTCAGCCTCCCGTGCCGATGGTGTTCGGCTGCTCCAAGTGAAGACCTTGGGGCCATCGCATCCCGACGCTGGATACGCCCGCACCCGCCGCTTCTACGAGAAGTGCGGTTTCCTGCCGCTGGAGGAGACTGATCTGTGGGGGGATGATAACCCCTGCTTGTTCATGGTCATGCCCTTGTAAGGATCGCTGAGCTTCACGACCTGGGCTGTGGTGATCCGTCGTGCTTCTTAGTGCTGTGACTAGGCGGCGTTCCGTACCCGATTTCAGTCTGCGTAGCGCCCTCAGCGCAGTACGTCCCGATTTCGCTTCCCCATCGCAGTGAACGAGAAGAAACCGAGTCGTTCGTAGTAGCCGATGAGATCCTCATCGCACGCAAGATCAATCGAGTACATGCCCTCAAGTTGGGCGACGAGTCGATTCACCAGTTCCGTTCCGATGCCCTGCCCCTGATAGTCAGGATGAACTTCCAGCCAAGGGATGAACGCAGTGAGCACACCATCGCTGATCGCATTGATGTAGCCAACGACACGTTCCCCTTCGAGCGCCCACACACGCCGATACGAGGAGTCCATGACCTCGATAAGCTTCTCCGCACTTGGCGGCACCGGCCAGCCGACGAAGAATCCCGACACCTGGTTCGGGGCAACTGAGCCGACACCAGTCCGATAAGTGATCATGAGGTCACCCTAGCGATCGCTAGTTACCCCAGCCAGTGAATGTGAGCGACCGAGAAATGTAGAATCCTGCTGCCTGTGGCCAGATCTGTCACGCGAAGCGGAATTTCACCACGTTCCGGCACGGAGAACCATCTTCGGTCGAGTGGCGTCGACAGTCGCTCATCCCTGCCCTCACCCGGGGTCCCGGAGCAGCCCGAGACCGTGATGGTCCTCAGGTCGGAGCTCGTATCCCGACCTCAGCTCCATGAGCCTCGCCGCAGACGTGACGACCACGGGACGACCTCGTCGGCGTCCATTCCCCCGAACTTCACGCGGCCTGCAGGGGCGTGATCGCCGCGATCTGCTCCTCCGCGAGGTCCTCCGCACGGTCCAACTCGTAGTGGCTCTGCAGGTTCATCCAGAACTCCGCCGACGTGCCGAAGTACTTCGCGAGCCGCAGCGCGGTGTCGGCAGTGATGCCCCGCTTGCCGTGCACGATCTCATTGATCCGCCGCGGCGGAACCCCGATCGAGACGGCGAGCTTGTTCTGCGTGATGCCGAAGCCCCCGATGAAGTCCTCCATGAGGACCTCACCCGGGTGGATCGGCTCGATCCTGTCAGTGGTAGTCAACGATCTGCACCTCCTCCGGTCCGGCGTCGCTCCACACAAAGCAGATACGCCACTGGTCGTTGATCCTGATGCTGTACTGCCCGGTCCGATCACCCTTGAGGGCCTCGAGCCGGTTGCCGGGCGGGACCCGGAGGTCCTCGAGAGACTCCGCGGACCCCACCTGACGCAGCTTGCGCAGTGCGATGCGATGGATCCTCGGATCGATGGACCGCACGCGCTCACGACGCCACAGCCGTTCGGTCGCCTTGTCGCCGAACGATCTGATCATGGAGCCAGTCTATAACGGGGGCCGTTATTAACGCTAGACGTTAAACCGGAACTCCACTGAGTTACGGCGCGTGCGACCATCTCATGACCTGGCGGCAGGACCTTCGAAGGCGCGGTCCTCCATGGGCATGAGAGACAGCAGTGGCGGCCCGAACGCATCGCGACCTACTTCAACCATCGGATGGAGAAGCCGAGTTCGAGCCGCGTCACCGCCGAAAGACGCAACAGGCCACGCTCGATGCGCGAGTTTTACTCGGCAACGCTCGCCATCTGGCCCGACCGCATTCGCACGTATACCGGCTTGTCGACTAGCCAGCTCGTCACCGCCAAGCGGAATCCATAACGTCAGGATCGGCGAAGATCGCTTACGCACGTGCAACGGCAAGCCGGTGTCGTTCACTGATCCTGTCTGACACTCTCGCTCCGTCTTAGGGGCACAGCAGGCAGGGACGCAACTACACGTTGACGGGGCTCCACCGCGCTGCGTGAGCGTTGGCGGTGTGCGGCCCAACCCTCCAGCTTCATCGGCCTACGGCTTCGTCGCGTACACGCGGAAACGCCGCTGAGTCACCTTGATCGGGCGATCTTCGTCCAGCGCCAACAGTTGCGCCTCGTGCTCAGATACGGAGAAGTTCGGCGCATCCCAAGGAGTCAAGGCGAGATACGTGACCAGCGCCGTCACGCTCTCGAACTCCATCGTTCCATGCCAATCGTCCACGACGTCAACATTCAGGCCCACCGTCTCAATGTCATCGACGAAGCGACGCGAAGTCACATGCGGATACTCAAACGGCTGACCGAACCATTCATGGATCTCCTCTGCATCATGCCCGTCGACCTGTTGCGTCAATAATCGCCCCCCGGGCGCCAGCACCCGTGCAATCTCCTGCGGATCAATCGACTCATGGCGGGACATCACGAGATCGAAGCTGCTGTCGGCAAACGGCATCCGCGTGTCCTGCTCTGAGTCGTACCTGACAACTGCGATGCCCCGCGAGGCAAGAGCGCGGTGCGCTACCGCGACGTTCGGTTCCCAACCCTCCGTGGCGATGATGCTCTTGCCCGTGATGTCGTCCGAGCCCAACAGGCCCAGTAGCCTCTCACCGCCACCGGTCCCAAGGTCCGCAATCCGCCGTGCAGAAGCAATGGCGGAGCAGCAATCCTGTTCGAAATCCCACCACGGTTCGTCGGCGCTAAGCTGCCCGTCGAGGGTCGAGAAGTCCCAGCCAACCATCGTCGACTCTCTGTACACGCGTCGCCACTCGTCAATCATGAGACCAGCATAGGCACGTTTCGTCTCGCCTGCGGACCGTTCAACGACCTGGACACGTCCGACGTTGAAGCGGAATTCCCACACGTTTCGTAGCCAAATAGCCTCAGCTCGCGAACTCGGCAAAGCCGTCTCACCCGATAAAACGGTCATCACTCATGCGTCACAGTAACGACGGGGAAAAGCGATCGTCACAACCTGGGACCGTCGTTCCGATCCCAATCGACGGGACCCCGTGCGATAGTAGAGTCGGTCCACTCGTCGGACGTTCCTGGCCACGTCGTGGGCGGTTCAGCACCGGCATACCGATACTCTCCAAAGCGACCAGTCCCCCCGATCCCGAGCACCCAGCCTGACGGCAAACGACGCCACGCTCGCCACTTCTTCTTGTCGTTCGTCGTCTGAACAGCGATGCCGTGCTGCTCTGGTAAGCCCCACTTCGAAACGGGGCTGAGCACCATGTCGGTGAGGTCATCCCAGAACTTCTCTCCCCGCTGTTCATACCGGAGAGCCTGGGCAGTATGGATGAACTGCAGAGCGCGCTTAGTGCCGTCGAACTCTCTCCGGTCGAGTTGAGCCCCTGTTTCGTCAACCCCGGCCTGACCTGAAAACATCTCCAGGGCTGCGAGCCGATCAGCTTCGAGTTGCCGGCGTCGGGTCACGTCGTGTCGGAAGTCGCGCATCTCTGACAGTGCTCCCCTAAATGTTGTTGCTCGTGCCACGTGGTTGTAGCGGCCGGTCAATTCCTTCGCCCAGCGCACAGATCCGTGTAGCCCCGCGGAGACTCCTAAGCGTGCACGTAGTGGCATCTCTTCGTTTATCCACAGAAGCCGCTTCAATATCACTTCAATGGCGGCGTAGAACACCACTGCGTAAAGGTAAGGGAACATCGCGAATGGGAGCCACACTGATAGCGCCAACGGAGCCAGTAGGTCGGGCCAGACGTGCTCGTCCCACTTGTTCAAGATCTGGGCGGTGGTCCATGCGAACAGGCCCAGTCCGATCAGCACGAGCGGGATCGAGAAACACCCGAGTACTCGCCGGCCATTCTCGTCGCGCTGAGCAAAGGCTGTCATCGCCGCCAGGAGAAAGATGACCGGTTGCGCGATCAGCTCGCCCCACAGAGGTAGCGATTCTAAGTTCAGGTAGAACAGGAACAGCGTGGACAGCGTGAGGGTCTCGCGACGGACGTGGTCGAGGATCTCAACGCCGGACTTGGCTTCTATGGATTTGAAGAGGAGCGGAAAGCCAACACCGACCACGATGACGGCGGTGTCCTTCAGTAGCTCCATATGCCAGATGCCGAGGAGCCATGCGAGCCAGATCCACAGTGCGGTCCAAACGACGAAGAGCACAAAGACGCGGAGCACCGCCCATTTGAAGAGAGAGCACGCAACAGAACCGAGAGCCGGGAACACGATGCCACGCCATTTAGGAAATACCATGGCGAGCACGACCAACAACGCGATCAAGATCACGGACGCAAGTTCGCGATTATTCAGCATGTTTGTCCAAACCACTTGTCACTACGGGATTTGCCCAATCGAATCTAGGCGAACCGACAACTGTCGGATCCCTTAACGGGCACTCAAGACCGCTGAGGACCGAGGAAACTCTACAACTCTCCCAGTGGTCAGATTCGTGGTAGCAGCGCGTTGCCTGAGCGCAACTGCGCGGGAACCAATCTTGCCTAAGACCTCTCTGACAGAGTTTCTGTATCGTGCGTTCGCACTAGTGCGCACTGAAGAACTAGCGACAGCCACCGCTAACAGAAGTTAGAGCGCAAATCTAAATTCCACGGAGTGTCGTCGATAAATAACCATTTGATGCGCGCGTGCGGAATTAACAACGAAATACCGCTAAAACAGACAACATATGGGGTGCACAGAAACACATATAAGTTCTGCGGAAAACCTATAGGGTGCGTCGCTAAAAACCGCTGTGCGCGAAAAACATAAAGGGTTTACGGACCCGGTCCCAGACCCCTCAATACTCTGAGCCGGAAGAATGGAAAGTGGAAGGTTGATGTATCCCCACTATTTATTTTTTCCGTTTTTCGGAGTACATCGGGAGCTACAACTGCGGACCAGCTCTGTGTGAACTAGATGAGAAGGCGCAGCAGCGAATCATCGACGCTGGACAGTTGGTGCTGCGGGCACGCGAGCGGCACCCCCAGCGGTCACTCGCGGAGCACTACAACCCGTTATCGATGGACCCAATTCTGCTCAAGGCTCACAACAACTTGGACCGGGAAGTCGATAAGGCTTTCGATGTGGCACGCAAACTCACCAACGAGCGCCAGCGCCAGGAGCTACTGTTCGCCAGCTACGGGGAGTTGGCGAGGGGCTATGTCTCCTCGCTTTCATCAAAATCGAAACCACCAGCAGGGTCGTTCCCCGTGCGGGTGATTTTGATCGGTCCCGCTGCTGGGTGTAGAACCCTGTCGCTGGCAACGCCGGGAACTATGACTGTGCCCGACGAGAACACGTCACTGCCATAACGCGGCTCACGGTAGACGAACATGGGTCGTTCACTACTACTGGTGGATTTCGGTTTTGGTGGTGGGGGGATTACCGCCGCCGGCCTCGATTTTTCCGTTGAGGAGGGCGTTGACTACTTCCCGATTGTGAAATGGGCCGATGGCGCGGTGAAGAGGAACCAGTCACCTGGAAGAGATCGATCCAGTCGCTGGTGTGCAATCTGGGAGGTAGGGTTGCGGGGTCGATTCCTCGCGAGCGCAACCATGATTGTGTCTCTGAACGTGATGAAAACAACCCTGCCCTTCGGAGAATTTCCCCTATCCCGCGTCCCCGGGCGGTGAAAACGGTGTGCACCATCGCCTGAAAGGCTTTGCGTTGCTCTATCGGGATCTTCGGGTCACCCACCCGGCGGATCACTAAGATCCCCCCGTCAACGTTTGGCTGTGGCCGGAAAGCAAACCTTGGTACTCGGGAACCAAGGTGAAACGTGAACCATGGGGACCACTGAGCTGTCATCATCGTGCTTGCACCTACCCCGGCCCGGCGGCGAGCGACTTCCCACTGCATGAGGAGTACAGCGTCAGTCCATGCCGGCGCATGCAACAACTTTCGAAGAATGGCAGTGGTGAGGTGAAAGGGAATGTTTCCCACAATGACGCAGGGAGTGGCGGGTAACGGGAAGTTGAGGAAATCATCATGGACCACTTCGACCGACGCCGAGGCGGTCTTTTTTGTGAGTTTGGCAGCTAGTTTTGCGTCTACCTCAACTGCCGTTATTGCCCTCCCCAAGTGGGATATCGGGTGGGTGAGGGCACCGCTTCCTGGCCCGATCTCAATGATGGGGCCGGAGGTTTGTTTTACAAGATCGACGATGGAGTTGATGATCTTGTGGTCTGTGAGAAAATTTTGGCCATGTTCGTGACGGCCGTATCCGTATGTAGACATCAGGTGTGCTCCGTGGAGTTGAAACGGAGCCGGGCATGGCAAATGGCCGCCCGGCTAAAGGACCGGAGCGGTTTCTAACCTGCGGGAGGGAGAAAACCGCCTTAGCGGCTGGTGAGCGGCCGCATGAAAACGGAACCTGAAATCAACATGGGCCTATCGTATCCAATTAATTTCGCAGGGTCCAATACGGTGAGAAAGAAGACAACCGCACCGCAACAGTGCAAGACCTCTCTGGATTGGAATTTGTCCTACCTTCGGCTCGTCGTACAGACGCCACTGGCGTATTTTGTCTCTGGGCAACGAGGGGGAGTTACCCCCACCTCCGGATGTTTTTAAGGTGCACCCCTTATTACGCTGTGGTGCGGGAGTAGTTTTGTCCGACTGATCGGACTACCCACCGACGTGGGGCGGGTAGTTCGAGGTCCCAGCAGATGATCGCGTCGATTTCGCCGCGTTCAAAGGATGCCACCATGGCGTCGTAGTCGGGGCGAGCCACATTCTTCTTTGACGCGGAAATGGACTGATCGACGTAGTTATGTCCTATGTCCAACGTCCAAGCCACGCTGCTTTGCAATGGCTTCACAGTCCTGACGCTGCCGGTCGATGGTGAGGCCATCCACGTCAGCGTCTCGCGAGATACGAAGGTAAATAGGAGCGCGTGTTGCCAAACGCTTTTAATAAGGCCCTTAGCTAACATTGAACTTAAAACCCGACCGAATTCCGGTTTAACATGTAGCGCTGTTGAAGCCGTGCAATTGAGCTCCGAGTCTCACTCGATTTTGCTACGGGTGGTCTTGTCATCGAGCGACAGGGTGGGGACATTGGAGCCATTGCCAGCAGCATGACTGGTGAGTCGGGGCATGTACGCGGGTTAGTCGATCTTGGCCTCTGAGAAATATGGAGATTGTCCTGGCCACGACGCGGGCATGCCTTGTGTTGGGATTGAGGTCGCCTCAGACGGCAGCCCGCACAGCTCGACTATTGGATCTCGCGTGCGACGATACCGCGACCGGCTGGCGCCTTACGGAAGAAGACCTAAAGCGCACGCACCGTCATAATTGGGCGATTGTGGGGTTACCCGCAAATCGTGGACACGTAGTGGAGCTACCTAGTGGTTAGGCAG
>OJXV01000105.1_pt1 | contig 22779 bp, 21 predicted proteins | sample 1600801 | NCBI WGS metagenome assembly OJXV01 (sample SAMN04436900, study PRJEB24849) | human gut metagenome | biome: human gut; feature: NICU; material: stool | host: Homo sapiens | place: USA: Saint Louis, MO | collected 2012-03-16 | reverse complement strand
CCACCGAGATCTACACTCTTTCCCTACACGACGCTCTTCCGATCTATTCACCTCGCGCTGAGGGTCGTGTTCGCGGCATCCGCCGTGCGGCGAGCGCGGGGGAGGTAGTCAGCCTCGAAATCGCTGCGGAACTTGCGAGCGCGCGGGCCGACGTTGCGATCGAACTCATCAGAAAGGCGGCTCGAAAGCCCGCTCACGCGTGCCTGGCCTGCATCGAGGCCCTTGCGTACGCGCTTTTCAACCTCGGGGGCGTAGTCGCCGTAGAACTTTTCGGCGCGCTTACGCGCCTCCTTCGATGCCTCGTTGAAGAGCGGCCCGGCGTTGTTGAGCGCCTTGTACCACGTGCTCTGCGCGCGCTTTGCCTGCTTTTCGGCCTGCTTCCTCGCGTGCTTTGCGTGCTTCTTCGCGGCCTTCTTGGCCTCGCGCTTGGAATTGGTGAAAGCCATCGCTGACCCTTTCGTTCGTGCGCCGGACTACCCCGGCGGCGGTCTGGAAGTGCGGGTGGTAGCCACGCCGCGATGCCTTAAGCCTACTAGCGGCGCCGCGGTAGATCACAGTTTCTATGCAGAATGACCGAGTGCCACCCGGCGATATTCAGCGAGGGTGTGGGAGGATCGAGTCATGTTTGCAACGCTTCATACGAATCACGGCGATATTCGCCTCGAACTGTTCGCTCACCACGCCCCCAAGACCGTCGCGAACTTCGTTGAGCTCGCGAAGGGCGAGCGCGAATTCACGAACCCGGTCACGGGCGACAAGGAAAAGCGCCCCTACTACGACGGCGTGATCTTCCACCGCATCATCGATGGCTTCATGATCCAGGGCGGCGACCCGACCGGCACCGGCACCGGCGGCCCCGGCTACAACTTCGACGATGAAATCTCGGAAAAGAACTTCAACGAGCCCTACGTTCTCGCGATGGCCAATGCCGGTAAGCGCATGAACGCCATCACGGGCCGCCCCTCGGGCACCAACGGCTCGCAGTTCTTCATCACCGTTGCCCCGACCCAGTACCTGCACGGCAAGCACACCGTGTTTGGTGAGGTTGCCGACGATGCCTCGAAGAAGGTCGTCGACGAGATTGCCAAGGTCGATACCGACATGCGTGATCGCCCGCTCGAAGACGTCGTCATCAACTCGGTGACCATCGAGGACTGACCCGAAGGTTCACTTCGTCGATGTCCCAGAGCTACGGAAAAGGAGCCGATCCGCAGCCGGGCGCGGAAGAGCCGCACTACACGAGTAGTACGGACTCCGTGTGCCCGCGCCACCCGGATCGGCCCTCTCTTATCCGCTGCCAGCGCTGCGATCGCCCCGCGTGTGTCGAATGCCAGCGCCGGGCCGCCGTCGGCGTCCATTGCGTCGACTGTGTGAGCGAGGCCGAACACAGTCAGCGTCAGAGTGCCCCGCGAACCGTTGTGGGAGCCGAGCCCGTGCGCACCCTCCCCGTCGTGACATACGCGATCATGGGGCTGTGCGCCGTGATCTTCGCGCTCCAGTTCATCGGGCTTGATCACACACTCTCGCAGTGGTTCATGTTCGCGCCGTTCCGCTCGCTCGCGATGCCGTGGACTTTCCTCACGAGCGGCTTCCTCCACGGGGGAATCGCGCACGTGGGTCTCAACCTGTATGCCCTGTGGGCCGTGGGTCAATTCCTTGAGCGTGCGCTCGGCCACTGGCGCTATCTCGCGGTGTTCCTCGTGAGCGTGTTCGGCGGGCACATCGCCGTGCTGCTTCTGTCAAGCATCGGCACGGATGCGTGGTTCACGGGCACGGTAGGAGCCTCGGGCGGTCTTTTCGGCCTGTTTGGTGCGCTCCTGATCCTCCAGCGCCGCCTCGGTGCGGAGAGCACGCAGGTTCTTATCCTTATCGTGCTCAACTTCGTGATCGGTTTTCTCTACCCGGGTATCTCGTGGCAGGGCCACCTTGGAGGACTCGTTGTGGGGGCAGCAGCCGTCGGCCTTTTCTTCGCAACTCGACCCACCGCCGAACCTGGCGCGGATCGCGTTGCTGTCGCGAAAAAATCGGCGCTCATTCACGGCGGCGTGGTTGCGGGACTCGTCGTGTTGCTGATCGCCGCGTGCGCGGTGAAGTGGTGGCTCGCGGCACAGGCGGGCTACCTTGTCTAATGCCGCTTCGGTCGGGCGGGGTTTCACTCTCGTATAGCCCCGCCTCAACAGAGTTATCCACAACGTTGTCCACGGTTGGGGAGAACTACATGGATGTCATTCACGCGTGAACAGCACGGATGCCCCGCCCAGTCGGGCGGGGCTTTCGCGTATGCGGTTTGCGAGTGTTTAGAGTGCTCGATACGCCTCGTGCTCACGGGCAACTTCGGCCTCGGCGGCCGCGACGCGCTCGCCCCATACTTCGCGGAGAGTTTCGAGTGCGTCGTGCGACGGAGCGTTCTCCACATCGAGCTCGAGGACCGTCGCGCCCTCGTCCTCCATGAGGGTCGCTTGCACGATGATGCGAGCGCTCACGAGCGGGCTGTCGTACTCGACGCGGATGCGGTGCCCGAGTGCCGAGCCGAGCACCTTGCCGATGATCTGGCGGTTCTTACCGGGGTTCTTGACGAGGGGGCCGCCCACCATGAGGGGGATCGACGGAAGGCCGAGCCACGCGGGCAGCCACTGCTGGGTCATGCGGTCCCACGCCTCGTCTTGCGAAAGCGCGAAATGACCGCGTGCGCGGAACGTGAAGTCGGTGCGTGAAAGGGTGCGTGCGTCACTCATGCCTCCAAAATAGGAAGGCCCGCGCCCCCGGGGAAGAGGGCGCGGGCAGGTTCCGCACAGTGTTCGTGAACTTGTTACCTTCCGCTTGGCGGAACGAAACTTCGCCGCCGACGGTTTACTTAAAATCCGCCGTGGCCGGATCCGGGCCGCCGCGGCCGTCGGCGCGCGAGAGGGCGTTGATCTTCTCGATCTCCTCACCGCTGAGCGTGAGGCCGAGCGACTCCCAGTTCTCGGCGATGCGCGAAGGCGTGACCGACTTCGGGATCGCAATGGTGCCGAGCTGGCGGTGCCACGCGAGGATGACCTGGGCGATGCTCGCGTCATGAGCCTTCGCGATGGCCTCGAGCGCGGGATCGCTCAGGACGTCACCGCCCTGGCCAAGCGGCCCCCACGCCTCGGTTGCTACGCCGTACTTGGTGTTGGTGACACGCAGCTCGGCTTGGTTGAAGTAGGGGTGAAGCTCGATTTGGTTGAGGACGGGCGTCACGCCGCTCGTCTCAATGAGATCCTCGAGGTTTTCCGCGGGGAAGTTCGAGACACCGATCGAGGTGATGCGGCCTTGCTTCTGAAGTTCGATGAAGGCCTTCCACGTGTCGTTGTAGAGGCCGAAGCTCGGGCACGCCCAGTGGATGAGGTAAAGGTCGAGCACGTCGAGGCCGAGCTTGCCCATCGACTCGTCGAAGGCGCGCATTGTCTCGTCGTAGCCCTGGTTCGCGTTCCACAGCTTCGTCGTGATGAAAAGGTCCTTCGGGTCAACGCCCGCGGCATCGATGCCCTCGCGAACGCCCTTCTCGTTGCCGTAGACGGCGGCGGTGTCGATGTGGCGGTAGCCGGTCTCGATCGCGGCCTTGACGGCGGCGGCGGTTTCATCGTTCGGAACCTTGAACACGCCGAAGCCGAGCTGCGGGATTGTCTTCCCGTCGTTCAGGGTTGTGAGTGGGCTTTCGTAGGCCATTGTTGTCTCCTTACGGTTGGCGGGCACGGACTGTCGGGGGCTGTGGTGCGTGGTGTCTAGCCTTGGTAGCCAGCTCCTCGCTCCATGGTTTCCGGGTCGAAGCCGGTGCGCCCGGCCTCGCCGCGGTCGAGGGCCGCGATTGCCGCGAGGTCCTCGGGCGTGAGGCGCACATTGAGCGCGTCGAAGTTCTCGCGGATTCGGCTCGGCGTCACCGACTTCGGGATCGCGATCGTGCCGAGCGCGAGGTGCCACGTGAGCACGACCTGCGCGGGGGTTGCCTCGAGGCGCTCGGCGATCTCGCGGATGATCGGTTCGTCGAAGAGGCCCTTGCCGCGATGAAGGGGCGCCCAGGCCTGGCTCAAGATGCCGCGCTCGCGATTGGCTTCGCGCAGGTCGTTTTGCGCGAAATAGGGGTTGAGCTCGATCTGGTTCAGCACGGGCACAACCCCCGTCGCCTCCGTCAGCTCGTCGATGCGCTGTGCCGGGAAGTTCGCGACGCCGATCGAGGTCGCGAGGCCCTCCTCACGGAGCCTGATGAGTTCCTCCCAAGTGTCGACCGCGAGGCCGTTCATGGGCATGGGCCAGTGGATGAGGTAGAGGTCGACGTAGTCGAGGCCGAGCCGCTCGAGGCTCTCCTCGAAAGCGCGGCGCGTCTTTTCGCGCCCGTGATCGTCGTTCCACACCTTTGTCGTGACGAACACGCTCGAGCGCTCGAGGCCCGAGTTTCGCACGGCACGCCCCACGCCCTCTTCGTTGCCGTAGAGCTTCGCGGTATCGATGTGCCGGTAGCCGGCCTCAAACGCACACTCGATCGCGGCCTCCACCTCATCGTTCGGAGTCTTGTACACCCCGAAGCCGAGTTGGGGGATCTTCTTGCCGTCATTGAGGGTGAGCAGCGGGCTTGTCGACGCGAACTCGCTCGTAGAGGTCATCGAATCCTTCTTCCTAAAGCCTCACACAAGCCTATAAATCTCCATCGGGCGGTCCCTGAATCATCGGGATCGGGAGGCGTCGCCCGTACAATGAGCGGCATGGAGGCTTACGGGGGGCGCGCACGCGCTGAGGCGAGGCGACCGTCGCAACCGCTCGTTCTCCCGGAGAAACCGCGCGTCGTGCCCCGCCCGCCGCATACGAAACGCACCCGGTTCGCGAAGTGGAAGCGGCCCGTTCCGCTCACGTATCCCGAATATGATCACGCGGCCGGCCATAGCCACGACCGCCCGCGCCTCGAGGTCTACCCTCGGCTCGACGCCCTATTCGTGCTGCTCGCGACCGTTCTCTCGCTTGTGCTTGCCTACGTATTTCTGCGGCAGGGCCTCACGACCAACACGAGGCGCCTCGTCAACCTTCTCGTGTTTTGGCTCGTGTTCACCTACGTCGCTCTCCCGCGCATTCACCAGGCGCTCACCGCCGTGTACGTTCCCGACTACTTCATGGGGCGCACGCGCACGGCCGACGGGCTGCTTGGCGACCCCGTGAACCTCGCGTTCGAGGGATCGCCGGAGGATATCCACGTCGCGATGCGCAAGGCCGGATGGGTTCTCGCGGAGGAGAACACGCTGCACAGCGCGAGGCGCACGGTGATCTCGTTTCTTCTTCGACGCTCCTACCCGCAAGCCCCGGTGAGTTCGCTGTTCCTCTTTGGCCGACGGCACGAGTTCGCCTACCAGCAGGAGGTGGGCGGCACGACGCTCAGGCGTCACCACATCCGGTTCTGGCGAGTGCCGCACAAGTGGGTCATGCCGGGCGGGCATCGCGTCACGTGGCTCGCCGCCGCGACGTACGACCGCGGCGTGGGTCTCTCGAGGTTCACGTTCCAGGTCACGCACAAGATCGACGAAAACACGGACGTCGAACGCAACTATGTCGTCGATACTTTATTGCACGCCGACCACGCTATTCCCGTGGGCGTTATCAAGGATTATTCGACCTCCTACCACCACAGGAACGGCGGCGGGGATCCGCTTCGCACGGACGGCCACTTGCCCGTCGTTGATGTGACGGGCGCCGAGGCTCGCTCGACCGGGTCCACCGCGGTGATCCAGCCGCGCAACCGTGCCACGGGTATCTTCTACCTGCGTGGGCGTTCGCTTCGCCCGCGCGAACTCATGCAGTCTCTCGAGCGCGAATGGCACGGCGCTCGCGAGGATTTTCTGCAGGCAATCCGCAACGTCGGCGACCACCACCTGCCGCCCCCATCGATCGGGTTCGTCGGGCTCATGATCGCGCTTGAGGCGGCAGCGGTGGTCGCCCTGTGGGGGCTCGTGTGGGCACAGGGATCGGGGGCCACGCAGGCCGACGGCATCGTGCGCGCCCTCGGCTTCGATCAGCTCGGCGAAGCTCCGCTTCTGCCTTTCACCGTGCTCGTTGCGGGGCAGATCCTGCTGTTTTTGTTCATGCTTGGCCGCAACAGGTGGGCGAGGCTCGGCCTCATGGCGCTTCTCGCCTTCGACTCGCTTGCGCGCATTAGCGTCGCCGCGCTCGAACCCGCGGGGGCGGCGAGTGCCACCGAGCTGCTCGGTGTTGGGCTGAGCACGCTCGCGCTCCTCACGCTCACCTCGGACGCGGCACGTATCTGGGTGCATACCGACCGCATCGCGTACTACGCGAAGCGCGAGGAGGGCGCCGCCGAGTAGAGGCGGCGGCCTCTTGCGCGGGGGCTACTTCGTGCGCGAAGTATCGTCGGCAAACACGTCGGGGATGCCGTCGTGGTTCACATCGACCTTCTCGCGCTCGGCGATTCTCGCGTAGCGGGCGTTTCGCGGCGTGAGGATAGCGGCGCCCACGATCGCGGCGAGCACCGAGGCGGTGAGCACGCCGACCTTTGCCCAATCATGCGCGGGGTTGGCGACGTCGAAGCTGAGCTCGGCCACGAGGAGTGACACGGTGAAGCCGATGCCGGCGAGCGCCGCGACACCCGTGAGGTCGATCCACTTGATGTCGGGGTCGAGGTTTGCGCCTCGGATTCGCGTCACAAGGAACGTCGTTCCCACGATGCCGAGCATCTTTCCTGCGACGAGACCGACGATGATGCCGAGCGCAACGCTTGAGGTCCACGCCTCGGCGAGCCCGCTGAGGCCGCCGACGGCGACGCCCGCGCTAAAGAATGCAAAGATCGGCACGGCGATGCCCGAGGAGAGCGGGCGGAAGCGGTGCTCGAACGTTTCGGCAAGCGAGTAGCGCTCGCCGTACTTCGAAAGCGGATTCACCGGGATCATGAAGGCGAGGGTCACGCCGGCGATCGTTGCGTGGATGCCGGAGTTGTAGAAGAGCGCCCACACGATGAGGCCGAGCGGGAGAAGAACGAACCACGCGGCGCTGTAGTGCTTTTTAAAGAGTGCCTCGGCCTTGTTGGCGACCAGCCAGTAGAGCGCGAGGGGGATGAGCGCGAAGGCAAGGTAGTGGAGCTTGAGGTCGCTCGAGTAGAACACGGCGATGATCGTGATGGCGATGAGGTCATCGACGATCGCGAGGGTCAGGAGGAATGTGCGCAGTGCCGCGGGGAGCTTTGATCCGACGATTGCGAGGACCGCGACGGCGAAGGCAATGTCGGTTGCGGCGGGAATCGCCCAGCCACCCAGTGTCTCGGGGTGTGCCGCATTGATGGCCGAGTAGAGCAGGGCCGGCAGCGCGACGCCACCCGCAGCGGCCGCGACGGGCACGAACGCGCGGCGGGGATCACGCAGGTCTCCTTTCGTGAGCTCCATCTTGAGTTCGAGACCTACGAGGAAGAAGAAAATCGCGAGGAGTCCGTCCGCCGCCCAGTGTGCGAGGGAGAGGTCGAGATCCAGCCAGCTTGTCGAAAAACCGACGTGCATGTCGCGCAGGGCGAAGTAGGCGTCGGCGGCAGGGGAGTTGGCGAGGAGGAGCGCGAGGATGGTCGCTCCGACAAGGATGAGGCCACCGGTGGTTTCGGTCGTGAGAATTTTTTCGATGCGCGTCAGTTCGCGGTAGGTGCCGCGGGCGAGGATTGCGTCAGTGCGGCTCTTGTGGTTGCTCGTCATGGGAGTCCTTAGGGCTCGGCGGGCATTGTCAACGAGCGAAGCATCCGGGGCCTCGCCCGTGCCGACCAGACTTCCCGGCACACCAGCCACCCACACTACAGGCTGAGGTGCGAATGGGGCCCGGGTCGTGTGACCCGAGCCCCATTCGTGCGGGCGATATGCGAAGCCCTATGGCTGCGACGTGCGCGAGGTATCGTCGGAGAACACGTCGGGGATGCCGTCCTTGTTCTCGTCTCGCGATTCGAGTTCGGCGATCTTCTTGTAGTGGTTGTTGCGCGGAATAAGAAGAATCGAGCCGACGATCGCGGCGAGGAGCGAAGCGGTCAGCACCCCGACTTTTGCGTCTTCCACGAGCGGGCTCGAGGGGTCGAAGCTCAGCTCCGCAACGAGGAGCGACACGGTGAAGCCGATGCCCGCGATTGCCGACATACCGATGAGGTCGATCCACTTGATCTCGTCGTCCAGGTTCGCCTTCGTCAGCTTCGTGACGAGGAAGGTCGTGCCCGTAATGCCGAGCATCTTGCCGCACACGAGGCCCACGATGACGCCGAGGGCGACGGTCGTGGTCCAGGCGTCGAGAAGACCGCTCAAGCCGCCCACGGCGACGCCCGCGCTGAAGAATGCGAATACGGGAACGGCGACGCCGGTCGAGAACGGGCGAAGCCTGTGCTCGAGGGTTTCGGCGAGCGAATACTGGCTGCCGTAGGCGCTGCGGGCATGGACGGGCACGCAGAACGCGAGTACGACGCCCGCGATGGTGGCGTGCACGCCCGAGTTGTAGAACAGGATCCACGTGATGATCGCGAGCGGGAAGAGGATCATCCAGGCCGCCGAATAGTGCTTCTTGAACAGCCACTCAGCTTTGTAGGCGACGAGCGCGTAGATCGCGATGACGGGGATTGCCGCGAGGAGGTACACGAACTTCGTTTCCTCCGCGTAGAAGATCGCGATGATGAGGATGGCGATGAGGTCGTCGACAACGGCGAGGGTGAGGAGGAAGGTGCGCAAGGCGGCGGGAAGCTTCGAGCCGATCAGGGTGAGCACCGCAACGGCGAACGCAATGTCGGTCGCGGCGGGAATCGCCCATCCGTTGTGGGAAGCTTCGGGACCACCGAGGTTCACGAGCGTGTAGATGATTGCGGGTACCGCGACGCCACCGGCCGCGGCGAGCATCGGCACGAGGGCAAGCTTCGGGTCGCGCAGGTCGCCACGCACGAACTCGTGCTTGAGCTCGAGGCCTACGAGGAAGAAGAACACGGCGAGGAGACCGTCGGCTGCCCAGTGTGCAACCGAGAGGTTGAGGTTCAGCCATCCGAGGTCGAAGCCGAAGTGGGCGTCGCGGATGGTGAAGTAGAGGTCCGCGAGCGGGGAGTTCGCGCAGATGAGCGCGAGGATCGTCGCGATGACGAGAGCAATGCCGCCCGCCGATTCCTTCGTGAGGATTTCTTCGACGCGGCTGTATTCGCGGAAGGTTCCCTGCTCAAGGATTTTTCGTGGGGTGCCCGGTTTGGGCGCGGGCAGGTCGTGTTTCGACGCCGGCTTGCTGTTCACTGCGTGCCTTTCTGATTGGTCGAGTGTGGTGAAGTGGGGTTCTCGCGACGCTTGAGCTACGAGGCGCTCAGGTTCTCGAGGAGGGCGAGGAAGAACGCCTCGCATTTGTCGATTTGTTCGAGGTCAACGTATTCGTTGGCGCCGTGGGCCTGGGCGATGTCGCCGGGGCCGATCACGACGGCACTCATGCCCGCGGCCTCGTAGATGCCTGACTCAGTGCCGTACGTGACCTTCGTGGGGCTGATGGTCATGCCGAGTTCGCGCGCGAGCTGTGCGGCGTCACCGTCGGTCCCGCAATCGAGCGGGTAGAGAAGCGAGCGGATCGTGAGGCTCGCGCCGACGTTTTTCGCTTGCTCGGGATCGGCCGGATCGGCGGGAATTGCCTGCTTCATCTCGTCGTCGAGTTCGGCGATCTTCGCTTGGATGCGGCGGGCGATCGCGATCGCGTCGTCGCTTGGCAGGGCGCGGTATTCGAAGAGCAGGTGGGCGTGCGCCCCGACCGTGTTGATCGCGTTGCCGCCATCGAAGCGGTTCACACCGCCCGTGATGTGGGGGACGAGGAAGGCGGGATCGTTCGGGCCTTCGGCTACGCCGCGGTCGATGATTTCTTCGTGGAACCAGGTCGTGAACTCCGCTGCGTAGCGGTTCGCGTTGAGACCTCGGGGCAGGAGGCTCGAGTGCGCCGCAATCCCGCGGAAGTCCGCTTCGAACGCGTTCATCGACTTGTGGCCGGTGATGACGTCCATCATCGTGGGCTCACCGACGTAGGCGATGCGCGGCGCAATATCGAGGGTTTCGAGTTGCTTGACGAGTTCGCGCGCACCGTTGCAGCTCGTTTCTTCGTCCCACGTCGCCGCGAGGTAGACGGGTTCGGTCAGCTCGGCCGCGAGGAAGCGGTCGGCGAGGGCCGTGAAGGTCGCGAGGTACCCCTTCATGTCGGCGGTGCCGCGACCATAGAGTTTTCCGTCCCGCTCGGTGGGCTCGAAGGGATCGCTGCTCCAGTTCTGCCCCGTGACGGGCACGCAATCGGTGTGGCCAGCGATGAGGATGCCGCGGCGCTCTGCGACCTGCACGTGCACGGGTGTGCTCTCACCATCGAGCCGGTTCACGCCGCCGCGCCCGGTGCCGTAGTCGCGACCGAGTACGTCCTTTGCCGCACGGTCTGTGCTATCACCAGGGGTTTCTCCCGCCGCGGGGAATACGGCCACGAGGTTCGCATCGAGACCGTCCTCTTCGCGGAACACGTGGGTAGTGACGCCCTTGCTCGCGAAGATCCGCTGCAGAAGCATGATCGTGTCGAGGTTCCCCGTGTGGGAGGTGCTGTCGATACGCACGAGAGCTTCGAGAATTTCGCGGGGACTCGAAGGCAGGGTCGACTCGGGGTTCTCAGTTTGCGACATAATTCCACGTTACCCCCTTGACGGTTTCGTCGGGAGGAGCGGTACTTTCTCTGTGAGAGAGCTGTCGAAGAACGCCCAGATTAAAAGGGCAGGAGTAGGGAGGCCCGCGGTGAGGGTTCTGATCGCGCCCGATTCCTTTAAAGAATCGATGAGTGCGCGCGAGGCGGCTGAGACGATCGCGCGAGGAGTGCGCGCGGTTATTCCGGGGGCGGCGTGCACGCTTGCTCCGGTGTCCGACGGTGGCGAGGGTTTCACTGCCTCCCTCGGGACAGCGCTCGGGGCCACCCTCCATTCCGTCACCGTTGCGGATGCCCTCGGCCGCCCCGTGAGCGCAGAGTACGCCTTCGCCCCGAACGCGCAACCGTCCATAGCGGTCCTCGAGATGGCGAGCGCCGCGGGCCTCATGCACCTTCAACCGGGGGAGCGCGACCCATTGAGCGCGAGCACGCGCGGCGTCGGCGAACTCATCTCCTCCGCGCTCGATCGGCTTGGCGAGGGCGGCCGGCTCATCATCGGCCTTGGCGGCTCCGCAACGAATGATGGCGGGGTGGGGATGCTCGGTGCGCTCGGCGCGCGGTTTCTTGATTCCGACGGCCGCCCGCTTCCCCCCGTACCCGCCTCTCTAGCCGGGTGCCTTGCCCGCATCGACGTGAGCGGCCTCGATCCTCGGCTCTTTGAGGTCAGCATCGAGGTCGCGTGCGACGTGACGAACCCGCTCCTTGGCACGAGTGGTGCAAGCGCGGTCTTCGGCCCGCAAAAGGGCGCGGATCCCGCCACGGTGGCGAAGCTCGAGGGTTTCCTCGGGGAACTCGTGGAGGCTGCGGAAGCGTCGGACCCTTCCCTTGGCGCCCGGGCTCATGCAACCGAGCCCGGTGCTGGCGCCGCGGGTGGGCTCGGCTGGGCCCTCGCGACGTTCCTCGATGCGCGATTCGAGCCGGGTTTCGATCTCGTCGCGCGTACGGTGAGCCTCGAAAGAACGATTGCGCACGCCGATCTTGTCCTCACCGGCGAGGGATCGATTGACGCGCAGACGCTTAACGGTAAGGCCCCCGCGGGTGTCGCCGCTCTCGCAAGGCGCCACGGCGTGTCGTGCGTGGCCTTCGCGGGACGCATTGGCGAGGGCGCCGAGGTGCTTTACGCTCATGGTGTGAGCGCTCTCGCGCCGATCGTGCAGGGAGTGACGACTCTCGAAGAGGCCCTCAATGACGGTCCGCGCAACCTCGAGCGTGCAGCGGCAACCTCGATGCGACTCATGGAGATCGGGAACATTGCAGTTCACAGCCATAGAGCGGAGTGAACCCGGGTGCGTCCTCGTGCGCGAAGAGGGGAAGCCTAGAGCGAATCCTGCCACGCCTTGTAGAGGGCGGCGAAGCGGCCTCCCTGCTCGATGAGCGCCCTGGGGGCGTCGTCTTCGACCACGACCCCATCGTGGAGCACGAGCACACGGTCCGCGATCATCACGGTCGAGAGGCGGTGAGCGATGATGATCGCCGTGCGGTTGCCGAGGAGCTTCGTGAGGCCCTCCTGCACGAGGCGTTCACTCGGCAAGTCGAGCGAACTCGTCGCTTCGTCGAGGATGAGCACGTTCGGGTTCGCGAGGAACGCACGCGCGAACGAAATGAGCTGACGCTGACCAGCGGAGACGCGCCCGCCGCGCTTGCTCACGTCGGTGTCGTAGCCGTAGGGGAGGGCCTCGATGAACTCGTGCGCGCCGATCGCTTTGGCCGCGCGCACGATCTCTTCGCGGCTTGCGCCGGGCCGCCCTAACTCGATGTTGTCGGCAACGGTGCCGCTGAACAGGTACGCCTCTTGGGTCACCATCACGACATTGCGCGTGAGTTCCTCGCTCGTGAGGTCGCGAAGATCGACACCGTCGAGCTCCACGGAGCCCTGCGTGACGTCGTAAAAACGCGAGACGAGCTTCGCGATGGTCGACTTGCCCGCACCCGTCTGCCCGACGAGTGCGACGGTCTGGCCTGCGGGAATCGTGAGATCGAGGGGCTTGAGCACGAGGGGGCCATCCTCGCTATAGCGAAACTCGGCATCCGTGAACTGAATTGCCCCGCGGCCGCTCGCAATAGATTTTGCGTGCGCGACGGTGGGCTCGGCAACCGTCGGAACCTCCCACAAAAGCGCGCTGATCTTCTCGAGTGCCGCCGTGGCCGACTGGAACGAGTTGTAGAAGTTCGCGATCTCATCGACGGGCTGGAAGAAGCGCCTCGCGTACAGCACGAGGGCGAGGAGCACGCCCACGCTCAAGTCGCCCGCGAGGACGCGGAAGCCGCCCACGACGAGGACCGCCGCGACCGTGACGTTCGCGAGGAGGCGCAGCGCGGGCTGGTAGATGCCGAACACGGAGATCGAGTTGAGGGTCGCGCGCCGATAGTTTTCGGCGAGCGCGCGGTATTCGCGCGAGTTCGATTCCTCCTTGCGGAAGGCCTTGACGGCGCGGATACCGTTCATCGCCTCGACGAACTGCACGATGAGGGCTGCCGAGTGGGTGCGCATGCCGCGATAGGCGATGCGCGAGCGCACCTGGAACCACACGGTGAGGGCGATGCACGGGATGAGCAGCACGAGCATGATGAGCCCGGTTGGCCAGTCCATCGCGACGATCGATGCGGCGGTGAGAACCATCGAGAGGCTCGAGCCGATGAGGATCGGCACGCCGAACTCGAGAAGCTCGCGCAGCGCCTCCATGTCGGACGTTTGGCGAGAGACGATGCGCCCGGAGGTATAGCGTTCGTGGAACTCGAGAGAAAGGCGCTGCGTGTGCCGGAAAACGCGGCGGCGTAGCTCGAGCAGGAGCCGCTGGCCGATGACGGAGGACTGGCGGAGCGCGGCGAGAATTGCACACGCCGCGTGGAGCCCGGCCGCGCCGAGTGCGGGCAGCGCGTCGCCGTTGATGAGTGCGGGGAGTCCGTGGTCGATGCCCCACGCGAGGATCGCGGGACCTGCCACGACAGCGGCCTGCGCGAGAACCACCATGACGGCGACAAGCACGATCGAACCCTTTTCGGGCGCGAGTAGCTCGCGCAGCAGTGTAAGCGAGCGCTTGCGCGAGGCGCGGTTTTCTTCCCTCGTGAGCTCGTGATCTTCTTCTTCGACCGCTTGGCTCATCGCGCACCTCCCTTCTCGTCAACCGCTTTGCGAATCTCGGCGACCTCGAGGCTTCCCGTTTCCGTCGCGACCCGCGTCAGGTTTCGGTTTCCTCGCGCCTCTTCTTCCTGATTCGCGATCACGTAGCGGTAACGTTCGCTCGAGGCCATGAGCTGCGTGTGTGTGCCGACGGCCGTGATGCGCCCGTCCTCGAGGAGTGCGACGCGGTCCGCGAGCGCGACGGTCGACGTGCGGTGTGCGACGATGAGTGTTGTCGTATTCGAGAGCACCTCTCGCAGCCGCTCTGTGACGCGCTCCTCGGTCTTCGTATCCAGGGCGGAGAGCGGGTCGTCGAGGAGGAGCACAGTGGGTTTCGCAGCGATTGCGCGGGCGAGGGCGAGGCGCTGGCGTTGCCCGCCCGAAAGGCTCATTCCCTCCTCGCCGATGTGGGTCTCGATGCCTTCGGGCAGGTCGTAGGCGTAGCGCGCGTCGGCTGTGTCGAGGGCGAGTTCGAGGGCCCGATCGAGCTCGGCGGTTCGCATGGACGTGCGCGTCACCGGGGGTACGGTGCCGTCGGAACCAAAGAGCCTGTCCGCAAACTCGACGGTTCCGACGGTTCTTTCGTATCCGGGTGCCCCAAGGAGCACGTTGTCGCGAACGGAATCGCTGAAAAGCGTGGCGTCCTCGAATGCGAAGGCCGTGATCCGGTGGAGGGTGTCGAGGGGGATGTCGCGCACATCGTGACCGTCGATCGTGATCGAGCCCGAGGTGACGTCGTAGAGGCGTGGCACGAGCTGGAGCAGGGTCGATTTGCCGGAGCCGGTGATTCCCACGAGCGCCATGGTCTCGCCCGGTTCGATTTCGAGGCTCGCCCCGTCGAGGAGGTCGGGCATGTGCGCGGGGGAGTCGGAGTAGCGGAAGTGGACGTCGTGGAGGGCGAGCCTGCCTGAGAACGTGTGCCCGGGATCGAGCGTCGGCGTCTCGGGATCGGCGATCGTGTTCGGGGCGTCCATGACGTCGAAGTAGCGGTCGAGCGCGGTGTTCGTATTGATGAGCATGCCGAACAGCTGGCCGAGCATGCGCACGGGGCCCGTGACGAGCACGGCCGTCACGAAGTAGGCGCTCAATTGGCCGAGGTTCATGTGGCCGTGTGCCGTGAGGTAGATCCCGAGCAGGAGGCTGATGGAGGTGGCAATCTCGGGAAGGCCGTACATGAGCATGTCGAAGCGCGCGATCGCGGTGGCTTTTTTGACCTCGGTTCCGCGAAGCTCATCGGCCTGGAGGGTGAACTGTTCGAGAGCCGTGGGGCCACGGCCGAAGGCTTTGAGTACGCGGATGCCCTGCACGGATTGTTCGATTGTGGTGGCGAGGTCGCCGTTTTGATCCTGCGAGAGGCGAGAGAGGGTGGAGAACTGCCGGTTGAACCGGAACGAGAAAATCCCGATCGGGATCGCCGCTGCAATAAAGACGAGTGCGAGGATCCAGCTCGCGCGGATGAGTAGTGCGATGCCCACGATGGTTGTGACGGCTGTGGTCACGCCCATGATGACGCCGAACGCGATCCAGCGACGGATGAGGTTCGTATCGCTCATCGCGCGCGAGAGCAGCTGCCCTGAACTCCATTGGTCGTGGAAGGTGACGGGCATGTGTTGGATTTTGTCGTACAGATCGGTGCGCATGTCGCGTTCGATGCCGGTTGCGGGAACGAGCGCAAATACGCGGCGGAGGAACAGGAGGAGCGCCTCGAAAATGCCGAGCACGAGCACGGTTGCGCCCGCGGTCCACACAGCTGCAGCGGTGCCACCCTGGACGAGGTCGGAATTCACGAGGCGCTCGAGCACCTGAGGAATCATGAGCCCGAGTACCGCGCTGCCGATCGCGCACACGAGACCGAGCATGAGACGGACGCGTATGGGCCGAACGATTCGCCACAGCCGGATCATCGGATGCGGGTGCGAGGTCGCGGAGTTTTTGTGCATGGCCTGCACGATTTTACCGGCGGCTCCCGTTTTATGTGGGCTGTTTCACTAGGTGGGAGCGGTCTGTTTCTCGAGCTGGGCGATGCGCTGATACGAAAGGCCGAGTGCCTCCGCGGTGTCGCGTTGGCTCATGCCGCTTGCGCGCAAGGTGCGGACGGCAGCGCGTGAGAGGCGGGCCGCCTCGGCGGAAGTCTTTCGAGACTCTTCCTCAAGGTCGCGGGCTTTTTGCCATGTCGAGCTCACGTCGCGCGGAAGCTGGATCGAGAGATCGACGGTCACCTTTGATTCGTCGACATCGAGGTAAAGGCCGATGGCCTCGGCTGCGACGGCGCGGGCATCCTTGAGGTTGCGTGTTTGAGTCGCGATATCGAGGGCCGGAATCTCGACAACCCACCATCGACCTTCGCGGCGAGCAAGGACGTGAAATGGCGAAGCCACCATGAGTGCTACCTCCACTCTTTCGGTGCTTGGGAGCCGAGCGTTCGTGCGATGCTTCGAATGACGCCCGGCGAAATTTCTGGATGAGCTGGAAGGATGATCGGGGAAGGGTTCAAGGGGTGCTTCCACTTCTCGTGCGAGCCACGCGTACTGTCATGTCTCCACCCTCGTGCCCGAAGCACCTTGGCAGCGTCGCGGTACTTTATTGGCTTGACCATAGGGTAAATCTAGAGCCCCTTGATGTTCAAGACTAGCGCCCCTAGTCAAATGTGGATGGGTGTGAGTGTGGAGCGGCGACTACGCTGGAGCCATGATTCACTCACGCATGGATTTCCACTCGCCCGCCCTCGGCATGGGCACGAGCGCCGTTGTGCTCTACCCGCAGCAGACCGACGGCCAGATCGGCATGGCGGGAGGGATCGATCTCGACGACAACGGCGAGCCGCACGTTCGGGTGCTGTACCTCCTGCACGGTCTGAGCGATGACTGCACAGGTTGGACGCGCCGCACGAGCATCGAGCGCTACGCCTCCGCGAAGGGGATCTGTGTGGTCATGCCCGAGGTGCGCCGTTCGTTCTATGCCGACGAAGTGCTCGGCGAAAAATACTGGACGTACGTGAGCGAGGAGCTTCCCGCCCTCATCAACCAGACCTTCCGCGTCTCGACGGCCCGCGAGGACACGTTTGTTGCCGGCCTCTCGATGGGGGGCTTCGGCGCGATGAAACTCGCGCTCAACCAGCCCGAACGCTTCGCCGCGGCAGGCTCATTCTCGGGCGCGCTCGCGGTCGCCCAGCGCGACTACACCGAGTTCGGGCATGCGATGCCCGCGCGCGTGTGGGGGCAGGGCCTCACGCCCGAGGCGTTCTTCGATGGCGTCGAGCAGGGGAAGTTCCCCGCCATCGATGACGTGAATGCGCTCGCGCGCGCTGCCGAGCCGGGATCGCTCCCGCGGCTCTGGATCGGGTGTGGGACGGAGGATTTCCTGCTCGAAGAGACGCGCACATTCGTGCGGACGCTCGAAGAGCGCGGCCACGCTCACGAGGTGACGTACACGCCCGGCGCCCACGAATGGGCGGTGTGGGACGAGTACGTGCGCCGCTTCCTCGACTGGATCTAGCGCGAGGGCTCTTCGCCGGATTCGCTCGTGCCCGCGGCGGGTGTGCTCTCAAGGGCATCGAAAACTTGGCCCGAGGTCGCACCCTCAAGGATCGTCTCGCCCACGATAGCGATGGGCAGCGCCGCGAAACCGCCGTGCTGCTGCGCGAACGCCCACGCCTCGGTGTCCTGGTGGAAGTTCACCCACGTCGTGCGGGGGTCGGTTGGCTGGAGGCCGATCTGGATTTGAGCACTGTGCCGGCTGACCGGTGACCACACGATGATCGCGTGATCCGGGGCGCGGCGTTGCAGCGCCTCGAGCCACGGCGTGTGTTGGCCCTTGCGAACGGGGGAGACCCACCACGCGAAGAAGAGCGTCGGTACGAGGATGATCGTCATCGTGATCCACCACCCGTAGTACGCACAGATCGCCGCGGCAATGGCCCCCACGAGCAGAAACATGAATGTGCGGGCCCACAGGCGGATCGCGGATGGGCCGTGCGGGCGATTGCGAGTGGTCATTGTTCGGCTCCTTCCCGCGCACTGGCCTCGATGTCGGCGAGCGCCTCGAGTTCACTGAGATCGCCCGTATCAAGGTGGACGTGGGCGTGGGTGAGCGTGCAGCCGTGGGCGTTCGCGTTGTGCCGGAGGGTGTTGACGAACGCTGCGATCGCGGGAATCTTGAGGGCGCCGGGCCGGTTCACGATTCCGATCACGCGATTGTCGAGTTCGGTGACTTCTTTGATGACGACCGTGTCGTTGGGGTAGGCCTCAAGGGCGATTTCGGGGAGGAGCGCAATGACGCCCGTGCCGTGCCCCACGAGGCGCTGGGCAACCGTCGAATCGTCCGTGCAGTACCGGATGTTTGGCGTGAAGCCCGCGACCTGCGCGTGGTGGCGGAGGTTTGCGCTGCAGCGATCGCATCCTGCAACCCACGCCTCGTTCTTGAGGTCCCTCATCGAGATGTCATCGCGCGAAGCGAGGGGATGATCTCGCGGCAGGATGAGGCGCACGGGGTCGGCGAGTATGGGCGTCCACTCGAGTGAGTCGTTTTCGTCAGCCGGGGTTTGCGCGTAGCGAAAGATCATTGCCACGTCGAAGTTATTGCCGCGCACCCCTTCGAGCGCCTCGGGCGGCTCGCATTCGGTGAAGCCGAGCTCGATGCCGGGGTAGTCCTTGTCCATGCGGGCGAGGGTTGGCGGTAGCAGCATGGCGGCGGCCGAGGGGAAGGCCGCGCAGCGCACGAGCCCCTTCTTCAGGGCGGCGAGGTCGTTCATTTCCGTTTCCGCCGCTTCGAGGTTCTGGGTGATGGCGGCGGCGTGCACGGCGAGACGTGCCCCAGCCTCGGTGGGGGTCACGCCACCCGAACCGCGCACGACGAGCTGCATGCCCGTGTCCTTTTCGAGGGCCGCGATGTGCTGTGAGACCGCGGGTTGAGTCCAGCCGAGCTCACGCGCCGCAGCACCAATCGAGCCTTTGGTGACCACCCTGTTGAAGATCACGAGTCTGCGAGGATCCATGCCTGCAATTCTACAGGCGCCCAAAGGGATCCTTATGGGGTGGGGGATATGTTTAGGATTGATTCTCGTAACACCATGGCGGCGGAAGGCAGAGGATGCGGCGAATCAACGGCCATCGCCAGCGCTACGCGTGGGGCTCGCCCACCGTTCTGCCACAGTTCCTTCGAACGGCAGCCGACGGTGAGCCGTGGGCCGAACTGTGGTTCGGTGCCCACCCGCTCGCTCCCGCCACCGTGGCCCCGAGCGATCTCGCGCTCAACGAAGCGATCAGCGCCGACCCCGAAGGGATGCTTGGCGATTCCGTCGCGCGTGCGTTTGACGGTGCACTGCCGTACCTGATGAAACTCATCGCGCCCGCGGAGCCTCTCTCACTCCAGGTTCACCCCACGCGAGAGCATGCGCGCGAATGCTTCGCAGCGGAGAACGCCGCGGGTCTCCCGCTGGATTCTCCCGAGCGCAACTACCGCGATGCGAACCACAAGCCAGAAATGGTCCTCGCCCTCGAACCCTTCGAGGCGCTGTGCGGATTCCGCACCCCGCGCAAGGCCGCCTCGATTCTCGAGGGGCTCGAGGCACCGCTCGCGAAACGCATGCTCGACCTCCTGGTTGCGCAGCCGAGCGCGCACGGGATGCGCGCGGCTTTTCGCATGCTCGTCGCCCCTGCCATGCGCCCGGAGCCGTCCGAAATCACGGTGCTTGCCAACGAATGCGCGGCGCGGCTCGAGTCGCACCGCTCGCCTTCCCCCCGCATTGACCGGGCCGTGGCGCTGCTCAACGAGAAATACCCCGGCGATCCCGGCGTTGCCGCAACGCTCCTGCTCAACCCCGTGTCGCTCAAACCGGGCGAAGCGATGTTTGTTCCCGCAGGCGCTCTGCATTCGTATCTGAGTGGCTTCGCGGTCGAAATCATGGCCTCAAGCGACAACGTGTTGCGCGCCGGCATCACCCCCAAGAAGGTCGACGCCGACGAGCTCCTCCAGTGCGTCTCCGTGACCGCAGCCCCGCCGATCCGCATCGCACCCGAACGCCTGAGCGACGCCACGAGCGCCTACTTCGCCCCGATCGATGACTTCGAGCTCTCGACGTTCACGAGCGAGACGGGCGGGGCCAACGCGGACGCGGCGGCTCGCACGCTCGTGGGCACTGGCCCGCGCATCGTGTTGTGCATCGAGGGTCCGCTCACCCTCGAAACGTCGGCGGGAGTGGACACACTCGAGCGGGGCGAGGCCGTCTTTATCGCCGCAGCCGAAGGCCCGCTCACGGTGCGTGGGCACGGCCGGCTCGTGCAGGCAAGCGTCCCGTAGGTCAGTTCCGACGCTCGCCTACGCCTCGGCGCTCTCGTGTTCTTCGAGGTGCATCCACGCGTCACTTCGGCCGCGCCACCAGAGCGTCGCGGCGCGCGAGGCCAGGAACACGAACGTGAAGATGGCCCACAGCAGCGCCAGTGCGAACGGGGAATCGGCGGGAAGTAGGCCGGCGTCGGACACCCACCAGAGCCCCAGGGCGAACGGGAGATACGCCCCCATCGTGACGAGCCCGGCGAGCCCAAGGTAGCGGGCGTCGCCCGCGCCCATGTAGACCCCGTCGAGCACGAAGACGTAGCCCGCGAGAGGCTGCGCGACGAGGAGAACCACGAGGGCCCACGTGAGTGAGCGCTGCACCGCGGGGTCGGGCGTGAACACTTGGGGGAGCACGAACGACGCGAGAAGGAGCACGGCGGCGACGGCGAGCCCGCCGACGAAAGACCAGCGCACGAGTGTGCGCGTCACGGATTCGACGCTCTTGCGGTCGCCCGCGCCGAGGTGTTTGCCCGTGAGGGCCTGCGCCGCGATTGCGAGAGAGTCGAGAGCGAGCGCAGTGAGGGAGAAGACCGAGTTCATGAGCTGATGCGCCGCGAGGGTGACCTCACCGAGCTTGATCGCGATGGCCGTTGCGGTGAGGAGCACGACGCGCATCGTGACCGAGCGAATGAAGAGCCACTGCCCGTCTTTCCACGCCGAGCTCACGCCCGAGAAGTTCGGGGCGAGGCTCACCGAGTGGCGTCGGGCCCCGCGCACGATAATCCCGATGTACCACAGCGCCATACCCCACTGGCAGATGAGTGTGCCGATGGCCGAGCCCGCGATCCCGAGATTGAGGCCGAAGATGAGCACCCAATTGATGGGGACGTTGAGCGCTGCCCCCACGGCCGCGATGATGAGCGTGATGCGCGTGTCCTGAAGGCCGCGCACGAGTCCGAGCGCCGCTTGGATCATGAGCATCGCGGGCAAGCCCGCGGCGGAGATCTGCAAGTAGGTTGCCGCCTCGTGTGCGACTTCGGGGCGAGGGCCGAACAGACCGATCACAACATCCGCGCCGAAGCCCAGCACGAGCGCGCATGCGAGGCCGATGAGGGCGGCGAGCCACGTCGCGTCGATGCCCTTCGTGAGGGCGCGGGTCATGTTCCCCGCTCCTACGGCGCGCGCAACCGCCGCGGTCGTCGAGTACGCGAGGAAGATCGCGAGGCCCACGACGGTTGTGAGGATCGTCGAGGCGATCGAGAGGCCGGCGAGGGCCGCCGTGGACACGTGACCCACGAATGCCGAGTCTACGAGGATAAAGAGCGGTTCGGCGACGAGTGCGCCGAGCGCGGGAATCGCGAGCGCGAGGATCGCACGGGCGTCGGTGCGTGGGGCATCAAGTGGGGCAGAAGAACTCACCCCACGATGCTACGGGGACTCAAGGGGAGCGCTCGAGATATGGGCGGAGCAAACGTGATGAGGAAGTCACCGCCCCAATTCGGTGCGAGCCTCGTTGGTGCGGTAAAGTGGATCCGGTTCAGGGGCTATAGCTCAGTTGGTAGAGCGTTTCGTTCGCAATGAAAAGGTCAGGGGTTCGATTCCCCTTAGCTCCACTGATTTCTGAAGCCCGGCGTGATGCCGGGCTTCTTTTGTTTCTGCGGTGAAGAGCTAGCCCGGCAGCACCCCCGTGCGGATCATGTGGTTCATCTCGTCGCGGAAGCGCTCGGCGTCGTGCCTCTTATTCGGTATTAGGGTGACATCCCGCCCGCCTTCGACCCGCACGCGCACTTTCGTAAAGATGCCGGGCTTGCAGTCGACGCCGCGCACGGCGTGGGCCGGCGCTTGTCGCTTGATGACCGATCCGCGAAACCCGCCCACGATTTTGATCCGCAGCACGCGCGAGACGCTCCCCGCTGCTCACATCGTGAACACTTTTCACGTTTTCGTCTCGGTCACCAAGAGTCCGAGGCTTCTTCAATCGAAGGCGCCACACTTTCTGCTGGTGGTGCGACCGTCAAGTTGGCTCACGCTACGGCATAATTGGCGGCCAGCCGCCACTCAATTACCGCGAGATAGGGGCAATCCTCAATGTTCGTGGTTCGCTCCCTTGATTCGACCGATAGTGACGAGATTCTTCGCGTGCTCCAGGACGACGGCGGCTACGCGATGCGCGTCAACGGCGAGCAAGCCGATTCCCGTACTGTGGCCTCGCTCCTGAACGACAAACCGCCCGAGGTGGGCGCTGATGATCACCACGTTATGGGCCTGTGGGTCGACGATGAACTCGCGGGAGTCGCCTCATTTGTCGTGGGGTGGCCGTCCCCGGACATCACGTATCTCGGCCTTCTTCAGCTGCGTACAAGCCATCAAGGTCGTGGGCTCGCCCGTGCCTTTCACCAAGCACTTCGCGCCGAGTTTCCCGGGCGGTTGCGCCTCACGGTCGTCGACACCAATGCCGAGGTCCTCCCGTTCTGGGAGCGCCTCGGGTACGCGCGCACGGGGGAAACGAAAGAGTGGATCAGTGATTCGGGCCTTCGCCACGAAGCTATTGTCATGGAACTTCCGGCTTAGCGTAAGAGCCTCGTTCCGCTCCGCTCGCTGCCCACATCGTGAACATTTCGCACGATTTTCGTCTCAGTCCCCATGAGTCCCGAGGCTTCTTCAACCGGAAGCGCCACAATAGCTCCATGGATAGTCACAAGACTTCGCACGAACCTGCCCTG
>OJXV01000090.1_pt1 | contig 24800 bp, 18 predicted proteins | sample 1600801 | NCBI WGS metagenome assembly OJXV01 (sample SAMN04436900, study PRJEB24849) | human gut metagenome | biome: human gut; feature: NICU; material: stool | host: Homo sapiens | place: USA: Saint Louis, MO | collected 2012-03-16 | reverse complement strand
GGAACCCATGATTGCCTCTTTTCTTACAGTACGTGGTGGCGGCGGCACCGCCCAGGTGTCAGTGGCCGGCACGCGCCGAGCGCAGCCGGGGCGGCCACCCTCTCGCGGGGCAGCGGCCACAAACACAGACAATGAACTATTTTAGCGCTGCACCCCAATGCGCTCAAAGGGCATTGACGAAGCGTGAGGGGCTTCACGCGCACGTTTCAGACCGACGCCACGAGCGTGGCAAGGGAAGCCTCAAGGCGCGCCGCCCGATCAAGCTCCCCCTGGGCACGTGCAACGACTGTGCGCTCCGCTGCCTCACGAAGCGAGGATCGCAGCGCGCGACGAGCCCGCCGCTTCCGGGAAGCCGCAACGAAAGAATTGAGAACCGCGGCAAGGGCACCCAACACGATTCCGAGCCCAAGCCCCGCAATAATCATCGCCGTCGGTACGGGCACGGGAACCCACAGCCCCTCAAGCATCGGCATGGGCGGCTTCGGCACCTGAAGGAAGTCGAAGCCAGCAAGGGCGAGAAGCCACAAGAGCCCCGCTATTGCCATTAGGAACGAGAGCCACTGCACGATGTTGAGCGGGAGCCACGTCCACGACTTTTCGGCTCCGCGAAAGTCTGTATGGGTGAGGGCATAATCGACCTCGTCGGGAAGGGCGTCCTTCTCCTCTTCGAGAGCGTCCGCGAGACGACCCGGCCACGGATCCGGTGCCTGACCGGCAAGAGCCAGCGCGAACTCATCGACCGCGCGATTCATCCGGGCACGTGCGCCAGGGGCATCGATCGAAAGTGAGGATCGTGCGACGAATTCGTCGTCCGAATCTCCCTTGCGGTGCCTGTTACCTCCCCGCCCGACGCGCATGCGCTCGAGCGGGTCAATCTTAAACGCGCCAATCCACCGCAGCGCCGGCCAGCCGGTATGGCGACCCGCGCGCGTGCGGTAGCTTTGCGCAACTGCTTCAGAGATTTTGTCCACCTGGGCCGCGGTAGCGCAGGCATCTTCGAGTCGGTCGAGCTCGACGGTTGGTACTTCTCGCGCGAGCCGAGGAATCTCGGCGGACTTACGCGAAACGGTCACCCCGGTCGCACGCGCGATGGCCTCCCCCTCGGCGCGAGCGTCCGCGAGCAGACGCTCGAGAACAGCGCGCTTCGACTCGACAACGGTGGCGATCTGAGCTCGCAAGTGAGGGAGCCCGGTGCCATCGACGGCACTCACGAGGCATACCTCTGTTTTCGCAAGACCGTCCTCGGCAAGCAGTGCCTTCATCGAGGAGCGCACCGCCGCACCGTCGGCCTTCGTGAGGCGATCGGCCTGGTTCACGACGACGATCGTGACCGCATCGTGGCGCGCGAAGCGGCTAATGAACTCGGTGTGCAGCACGGCGTCCGCATACTTTTCGGGATCCGTAACCCAGACGAGCACATCGACGGTGCCGGCGAGACGCTCGGCAATCTCGCGGTTAGCGCTCTCGACAGAATCGAAGTCGGGGAGGTCCACGAGGATGGCTCCCTGCGGGAGGGATCCGCGGCCCACCGTGTGCCGCTCGCGAATCTCGAGCCAGTCAAGGAGCGAGGCCGCTGAGCCGTCCACGTGTTCATCCGCAGACTCGGGGAGGATCGCGAGAGCTTTCGAGGTCGTGGGGCGCCTGTGCGCAACGCGCGCGATGTCCTCACCGACGATCGCATTCACGAGCGAGGATTTCCCCGATCCCGTTGCCCCGAAGAGCCCGATCACGGTGTGCTCGCTCGAATGCTCGAGACGCTCCGTGAGCCGCGCACACGCGGCACGCGCGCCCTCGAGCGTCGCATCGTCGAGGAGCGGCTCCGCCTCCACAACCGCGCCGCTCAGGGCCTCCACGGCAGTGTCGAGTCGGCCGCGGGTCTTCGTGACGGATCGAGTGCTCACTATTGCCCACCCCTTCGGGGAGCAGCGGAGGGGCCACCCAGGTTCTCGATGAGTTGACGCACGGTCTCGGCATCGCTGTGAATCGTGCTCGATGCCGTCGCGATGGGGTGCGCAGCGAGTGCCGTAGCGAAAGCTGTTGCTTGTGTGTCCACGACGTTGCCGATGCGCGAATCGAGCATTCCGCGCGCTTTCTTCGCGAGCCGCCTCACGGCCTCATCGCCAAAGATCGATTCGAGAAGTTTCTGCCCCACGAGCGCCGTCGCCGTTCCCGCGCCTACCTCGAGGCCAGTCGGCATGAAGGCGGTGGAGGCGAACACCACGACCATGAGCGCGATGCCCACGACGTTCACGCCGAGGGACAGCACTCGTGCCTGCGTGCGGCGGTCTGAACCCTCTGATTCGACGAGGTCAAGGACGTCCTTTTGCCACGCCCGTACCTGATCCTCAACAGTGCGGCGGAAGCCTTCGGGCACCTGCATAAGCGTGACGGCAAGGCCGGGGCTCGACTGCAACAGGGACGCGCCTGCCGCATGCGAGTTCCACGCACGAACGGTACGCGAGCGAGCGTTGGCAACCTGGTCGATGACGACGGTCACGAGGCCCGTCTCAATCGCGTTCTCGGCTGCGACCACCGGGCGCGTGCGTCCCGTAAGAGCCGCGGTGATGCGGTCGCGCGTGCGCGACACCCACCCCTGTACGCCCTTGAAAAACTCACCGGTGCCAACGACGTCCTGCCAGCGCGCGAGAACCTCACCGCGCAGCAGCGCACCGTCGCGCGTAAGGTTCGCGATCGAATCCTTCGCCGCATCGAATTCGGCGCGCGCGAGCGCCGCAAGCCGATCCCGTTCGTCTTCCTGCGCGGCGACCGCTTCGCCGAGTTCGTCGAGAGATTGCGCTGTCGCCACGAGCGCCCCGCGCAGGGTGCGCCGCGCGATCGCGCTGCGCGCCTCCTTATCGCGGGCGAGCGCCCCCAGCCACGCCGAAAGCTCGCGCACCTCATCTGTTTCGAGGATCTCCCCCTCGCCGAGCTCCTGCTCGTGGATCGCAAGCAGTCGCTCCGTCATAACGCCGCGCTCCGCGAGCATCGCTCCCAGGTGCGACGTCAAATCTTCGGCAACCCCGTCCTTGTGCGGGATGCGATTCATGATGACGACCACGGTCACCTCGCGCTCCGCGGCTTGCGCGAGGGCGAGCCACGGCACCGCATCCGCGTACCGATGCGCGGTTGTCACGAAAATCCAGAGGTCTGCCGCACGAAGTAGCTGGCCAGCAAGCTCGCGGTTTTCGCGGCTGACCGAATCGATATCGGGCGCGTCCAAAAGTGCGATTCCCTGGGGCACGCGTTCGCTTTCGACCAGGTGAAGGGCCGTGCCGAATCCAGCTCCGCGTTCGCGCGCTTCGGGGCTTGACGCACTCATGTGCACGCGAGGAAGCGAGGGCAAGATTCTGTCCCCTTCGAACCACTGCGCATCAGAGGGATTGTGCACGAGAACCGGTTGGCGCGTCGTCGGCCGCAAAGCCCCCGCGCGCGAAATGTTCTCCCCCACGAGGGCATTGACGAGCGTCGACTTACCGGAGCCGGTCGAGCCGCCCACTACCGCGAGAAGCGGCGCCTCGAGAGAGGCAAGCCTCGGTGCGAGGTGGTCCTCAATCTGCTGCGCAATATGCCCTGCCTTTTCGCGCGCCTCAGCCGCGCCGGCGATGTCAAAAGGGAGACTCGCCTCGCGCGTGCGTCGCGCGAGCGGCGACAGAAGGGGGGAATCGGCACGTGCATCCATGACACAAGCCTACCGAACTGGGCCTGCAGTGGAGCGCGACAACCGTCGGACCCGAGCGGCCCACCGGTCCCTCACAAACATGCCCCGCGCCCTGAAAGGGAATAGAGTAAACGCGGCTCCACTTCTCGCGCCGAAAGGAGGCTCCGTGGGAGCACCCGTCATCCCCCGCCTAAAACCACGGCGCCGCCTCAACGCGATCACGTCTTTTATTTCGCGCCTCGTGCGCGAAGCGGCCCGCACCTCCCCCGCGCGCCTCGCACTGTTCGTGTTCACGGCAATGATCCTGCTGTTCACGATCATCCTGGAACTGCCCATTTCAAGCGTGTCCGGTCAGCGCACCCGCTTTGCTGACGCCCTCTTCACCGCTGTGAGCGCCATGTGCGTCACCGGCCTCGTCACCGTACCCACGCAAACCCACTGGTCAACGTTCGGGCTCGTCGTACTCATGGCAGCGATCAAAGTGGGCGGTCTCGGTGTTTTGACTCTCGCTTCGCTCCTTGGCCTGAGCGTGATGCGGCATATGGGCTTGGCTCAGCGAATCGTGACGGCCCGCGAAACCAAGGCCGCTAAGCTCAGCGAGGTCGGCGGGGTTTTGCGCACGATCGTTATCACCTCAACGGGGTTCGAGATCGCGACGTTCATCGCCCTCGTCCCCTTCCTCTTGCGCCACGAAACGAGCCTCAAGTACGCCCTCTTCAATTCGATTTTCTACGCGATCTCGGCATTCAATAACGCGGGGTTCATCCCGGAGGTTGGCGGCATTTCGCGCTACATGGCGGATCCGTGGTTTTCGATCCCGATCGCCACGTCCGTGTTCGTGGGCGCGCTCGGCTTCCCGGTCATCCTCGTGCTCGTGCAAAACTGGCGCACGCCCGAGCGCTGGAGTCTTCACGCGAAGCTGACGATTTGGACCTCGAGCATCCTGCTGGTCGCGGGCACCGTCGGAGTTCTGCTTTCCGAGTGGGACAACCCCGCCACCCTTGGTGGCCACGGCTTCGACACGAAGCTGCTGTCGTCAACATTCGCGAGCGTCATGACCCGCTCCGGCGGCTTCTCCACTCTCGATATCGGCGCGATGAACACCGACACGTGGCTCATCATGGATCTGCTCATGTTCATCGGCGGCGGCTCAGGGTCGACGGGTGGTGGCATCAAGGTCACCACGTTCGCCCTGCTCGTGCTCTCGATCATCGCGGAAGCAAGGGGCGACCGTGACATTGAGATTTTCGGTCGAAGCATCCCGTACGACACGATTCGCCAGGCGATTGCCGTTCTCGTGATCAGCGTGCTGTTCGTTGCGATCGCAACGTGGACGATGCTGCGCCTGACGGATTACCCGCTCGATCGCGTCCTGTTCGAGGTCCTGAGCGCGTACGGCACGGTTGGGCTCTCGACAGGGATCACGAGCGATCTCAGCCTTGCCGCGAAGTACGTCATCATCGTGTGCATGTACGTGGGGCGTATCGGTCCAATGACCCTTGGTGCGGCGCTCGCGCTGCGCAGCCGCCGACGGGTCATCCACCTGCCCGAAGAACGGCCCGTCGTCGGCTGAGTCCGGTAGGCTGGAACACATGGCAAACTCCCGCTCCTTCGGCCGCAGCGTCCTGATCGTCGGCCTCGGTCGTTTCGGGGCGTCGATGGCCCTCAACCTCGAATCGCTCGGCACGAACGTGCTCGCGATCGATAAACGCGCTGATCTCGTCCAGGATTACTCGGGCAAACTGACCCACGTGGTCGAGGCAGATGCCACCAATATTGAAGCGCTCAACCAGGTTGGCGCGTCCAGCTTTGACGTCGCCGTCGTTGGCGTCGGCACGTCGATTGAAGCGAGCGTGCTCATCACCGCGAATCTCGTGGACCTCGCGGGCCCCGTCATTTGGGCGAAGGCCATCTCGGTTGCCCACGGCAAGATTCTCGAGCGCATCGGCGCGCACCACGTCGTGTTCCCCGAGAAAGACGCGGGTCAGCGGGTCGCGCACCTCGTCAACGGTCGCCTCCTCGACTACATCGAGTTCGACGACGGGTGGGCGATCGTGAAAATGCATCCGCCGCGCGAGATCCAGGGCTTTTCCCTTGGCGAATCAGACATTCGCACGAAGTACGGTGTCACGGTCGTTGGCGTGAAGTCTCCGGGCCGCGACTTCACCTACGCTGAGCCCGAAACGGTCGTCTCCTCGCACGACACGCTCATCGTTTCCGGCCACACCGAGCTGATCGAGCGTTTCTCTAACCGCCCGTAGCACGAGTTTCCGGGTAAAGGGTTCCGACGATTGCCTCGCCCCTAGCGCTCTTCCATTTTCCGCGACGCCTGTGCGGCCGCTCTCATGCCGCGTGCCATGAGCGCACGGATCCCGCCTTCTTCGAGCGCGGCGATGGCCTGCGCGGTCGCACCGCCCGGTGAGGTCACGGCGTAACGCGCACTCGTGGGCGTTTCACCGGTCTCGTGCAGGAGGGTTGCGCTTCCAAGCATGGTGCCCACCACGAGATCCGTGGCAACGGCCCTCGTGAAGCCTTGGGCGACGGCTTCGTCGATCATCGCCTCGACGATGAGGAAGAAGTACGCGCTTGCGCTCCCGGCGGCGCCGATCACGCCGTGAACCTGATGTTCGGGAATGTCGACGACGGTCGCGGACTGCGCGAAAAGGGCGTGCGCAAGCGCGCGCTCAGCCTCGCTCGCGTGGTCGCCCGGCATGAGGCCCACGACGCCGCGACCGACCGCGATGGGCGTGTTCGGCATCGCCCGCACGAGCGCCGTGTGCCCGTCGAAAGCATCGCCGAGCGTTGCGAGACTCGCTCCGGCGAGAAGCGACACAATGAGCGTGTCCTTCCGCACGTGCGGGGCAATCGCGGGGGCCATGTCGTCAAGGTGGTACGGCTTAAAGCCGAGCACGATCACGTCGGATTCGCGGGCGGCGGCTGCGAGGGTGTCGTCGGACCCGAAGCGCTCAAACGCACTCGTGGCGCCGATCTCCTGAGCGGCCACTTGCGTGGACGTCGCACCCGAGTTGAGAAGAACGAGTCTGTCGGCGCCGACGCCGGCCTTGCGGATGGCACGCGCGACCGCGCCGCCCATGTTGCCGGCGCCGATCACGGTGACGGTGAGGGCAGTAAGGTTCGCCATTGCACGCATCCTTCGCTATCGTGTGCGGCCCCAGTGCGGCGGCACGTCCCGCATGAGCCGCTCGTCGTTTGAGTCGTCGCCGCGATCGGCCGGTGCCCGCTTCGGGATCACGCGGTCCTTCGCTGGCTCGACCTCCATGGGCTTTCCCGTGATGGAGGAAACGACGAGCCTGCTGCGAGCCTTTTTCTCGCTCACCGAGCCTCTCCCTCGCTTTGTTTCGCGAGGTAGCGACGGATCGCGGCTGAAACTGACACGTCGAGCAGGACGCTGCGCTCGGTAAACGCCAGGAACTCGCGCACCTCCGTAGCGAGTTGCTCGGAGAATCGAGCCTGCCCGTCCGAGCAGATGTAGGCGACGACCTGATCGAAGTCGTCCGGTCCGTAGAAGCTCAACGGGTGACCGGCCGGGATCTTCGGCTTCGGCAAGCGATGGCGGGCAGCGCCCCGCCCGATTTTGATGTCCTGCTGCTCGAGGTAGTCGTGGTAGGCACGCTCGACGCTCTTGATCACGCGTTCTGCTTCGCCCTCGGGGTCGATGAAGAGGGCCCACGACCAGACGCGCTCAACGGTCCATCCCGCCGCTTCAAGGCGCTCTGCACTCAAGCGGTCGCGTTCACGCTGGTCCGTGATTTCGCGGTAGCGCGGGCCGTCTGTCGCGACGGCGACGAGATAGCGCCCGGGAAGCTCGGGGTGGGCGATCGCGAGTTCGACGCGCTCGCTCGACAGGCCGTAATCGAGTTCAACCGTGTAACCGGCGCGCCACAGGCGGTCGGCGAGGTCAGCGACGAGCGCTTCGGAGCTATCGGGGATGTCCGGTTCGGCGGGATGCTCAGGAGCATTATCGTCGGTAGCCTCGCCCTCGACCGCAGTTCCGGGTTCGCCTTCGTCAGCCGGCTCGTCGCCCTCGCTATCCTCGCCGGCGTCGACCGGTTCCGAGGGTTCGGTTTCGGCGGGGCTAGCGTCGGCACTCTCGTTCTGCTCGGCAGGTTCCGACGGCTCCTCGATCTCTACCGCAGCCGCGTGATCAAGCACGCTTTGCGAGAATCCAGCCTCGAGGAATTCAAGCAAAAGCCGCAGGTCACGCGCGCCCTCCGTGCGAAGCCTATCCACCTCGAGATCGCTGCTGCGCACGGCGCTTACGACGCTCGTGTGGAAGCGGGCTCGGGTCAAAACCGCGAGGAGGGCCCTGCGGCCGGCGTCCGTCGACAGCGGGCCGAAGCGATGCAAGAGGCGATCGTGGGGGGTGAGACCGAAGCCGAGTGACACGATGACGTCGTCGCGCACGATCGCTGTTGCCGCCTGCGCGGGCACGACCGTGAAGAATTCTTCGCGCTCGGGGTTGAAGAAGTCGTGTAGATCGGGCAGGCGACTCACGGACCGCATGACCGAGTCCTGGACGGCCTTGGCATGCGTGGGTGTGAGGGTCAGGACCGCGAGTGAGCGCTCGGGGTTGTGGCGCGCGTGGTAGATCACGAGGTCGGTGACGCGGCGAAGCTCGGCGTCGGTCGACTCCACAAATTCCGCGCCCTGGCGCACGGGGCCCCTGCCATCCGGGACGTAGATGAAGGTGTCCTCGTCGATGTGCTCCGGGCTCGGCGGCGCGAGCAGTGCACCCCATCCCGCATCGAGCGCCTTCGCGCGGTTCTCGACGAAGCGTCGCACGCCCCCGGTCGCGGGATGCGTGTCCCGCACGAGCCGCAGCACGGGCGCGACTTCACTCGCTTCGTCAAGGAGGCGGGCCATGCCCGAGTGGTGGGCGCGAACACCGTCGCCATCAACGAAGTCGAACGGGTCGCCGACGATCACAGCCTGGCGCGCTCGCGACAGTGCCGGGATCGCCGCGGCCGTGGGAAGACGCGCGGCATCGGCGAGAATGACGAGATCGAAGTGGCGTCCGGCGGGAATCATTTGCGGCACCATGAACGGCGAAGCGAGCCACAGTGGCCGCGCACGGAACATGATGTCCTGATACTTCCCGGCGGTGTCGCGCACGCTCATCGTTCCCGGAGTATTGAGCTCGATGATCGCGCTGCGCGACGTTTCCGGGAAACGCTTCATGGTTTCCACGAGGAGCTCGTCCACGCGCTTGCGAACCCGGAAGCGACCGGCGTTGAGATTGTGCACGTCGAGGCGGCGATAGCGCTCGGCCACCTGGGAAAGCTTCGTGCCGTCGTACTGGGAAAGGGTCGGTTCAGCGCGCGCGATGAACTCGAGCACGCTCACCCACCACGCGAGGTTGAGCTCGGCGACGGCGAGGTCACTTGTGATTTCCGGGCCGCGAATATCGCGAAGGAGCGCCGCGAATCCCTCGAATTCAAGCTCACGCATGACCTTCGTGCGGCGAGGGAGAACATCGAGCACTTCGCTTCGCGCGTGGAGCTCTTTCATGCGTTCGTGAAGCGCGCCAAGTTCGGTGTTGTCGAAGTCGGTGCCCTGCTCGGTGCCCGCGAGAAGAACCTGCAGTTCATCGAGGCTCTTTTGCGCGCTACCCACGAGCGCCTCAACTTCACCGAGCGACTTCGGCACAACCGGGGTGAGGCCCGCGTCGGTCGCGATCGCTTCCCACTGGCGGTGGATGTCCTGAGCGGCCAGGAGGTGCGCGCGCAAGTTCTCCGTGTTTTCCGACGGTTGCAGCATCGATTTTGCGAGCTTCTTCCAGCGGCGACGCTCGCCAAAGCCCATGACCGTCCCGTGTTCCTCGCGGTAGGTTTTGTCGGAAACCGCTGCGAGAAGCATGTCGATTTTCTCGTTGAAAAGCTCCGGGCGCACGTGGCGGAAGAGGGAGCGCATGGCATCGAGAACGCGCACCGTGTGCCGAAGCTCCGCGAAGCTGCGGGCTTTTTCAAGGTTGCACGGCGCGCCGAGAGCCTCGGCGTGCTCTATGAGCTGCGGAAGTGAAGCCTCATCAAGCTCGGTCACGAGTTCGAGTGCGCGCTTGGCCTGGTGCTCGCTCGTGATCGAGGCCCCGTACCACGGGGTGTCCTCGGGAACCATGCCCAGCGCGCCCGATTCGACTGCCTCGCGCATGAGCCGCTCGTACCGTTCGCGATCCTTGAGGATCGCCACGGCGACGTTCGACGTGAGTCGCACGCCCGTGCGCGGCGCGGGGCGGCGGCGTGCAAGATCGGCCAGTTCATTGATCGCTTCGTGGGCGCTCACACCCCACGGTTCCTGCACGCGGTGCATCGCCTCCACGTGTCCCGTGAGCACGTCGCGCGCCTCTGCCAGCCCTTCGGGCTCAGCGAGAATGACGGGCGGCACGAACGAGCTTGCTTTCGCGAGCGAGAGCAGCATCGAGCGGCTCGCCTCGCGCTGGAGATGCGGGTCGGGGACGAGGCTGAGGAGGATGTCCTCGAGGCCCGCGGCCTCGATTTCTGACTGAAGCTCGGCGAGTCGACTCGAGCTTTGCGACACGAGAAGCACGCGTTTGCCGGCGGCGATCTGTTCAGCCGCGAACGCCACGACGGTGGGCGCGAGAGGGCGACCTGGCGCGCCGTGAACCACGAGCGCGGGGCGCCCCTGGAGGTTCTCGGCAATGAGGCGCGCATCGGCATCGGCGCTCGCGACCGACTCGGGCACCTCCTCTTCTGAAGAAGGCTCAACTGCGAGTTCATCGCGTGATTCTTCGTCACCCGCGAGCGCGCCGATGATCGGCAGGTCCGCGAGGTCTTCGGCCGGAACATCGAAGTCTTCGAGCATGGGGCCCGAGGTATCCACGAGGTTGCCAACGACAAGAGCGTGAGAGATGCGGAAACCGGGAAGCGGTTCCCCGAGCGAGCGGAACGCGTCGAGGACCGGCTGCGGATCGAAACCGTGGTGAGAGTCGGTGAGCTCGAGTAGCGCGCGGGCGTCGATGAGGACGCCTTCGTCGCGAAGGGCCCTCAGCACGAGGGGGTTGAGGTCGACAGCGGCGTCAAGGTCGATGTCGATGTCCTCGCGGGCGCCGCCACGCACGTGCAAATTGAGCGGACGCAAAAGGAGCGGCGCGTGCACCTGCTCACCCGAAAGATCCACCCACGTTGCCTCACCGATCGCGAGGTGGCACGTCGTGAGACCGCGGTTTTCGGCGTGGGCGAGGGCGCTCTCGCGGATCTGGAACGCGGCTCCGCGCGCACGCTCGCGGGAGGCTTCCTCGCGCACGAGCGAAGAGAGTCGTGTGGAGCCGCGGCTCGCAAATAGGTGGGCGAGCCCCTGCGGATGCGAGTTCGTGAGGTCGAGAAACACACCCGAGCGCATGTCCGTGAGGAAGTCGTGGTCTCCGGCGAGTGACGCGAGAGCCGTGCGCCACGTCGCGAGCGATTCCTCGATTCGTTCCTCGCGGCTGGCTTCCGTCACGAGCACGCGCGAGAGGGCACCCTGCAGGTCGGTGACGTCATCGTCGTCGTCGAACGCCGCGGGGGTGAACACGTGAGCGCCGGTGTCCTCGACACTGCTTTCGGTGTACTCGTGCATCGTTTCGCGCGTCTCATGCGGGTCACGAATCTCGAGCGTGGGCTCCTCGGCCGCGTGCGAGCCGCCGTCATTTTTTGCGTTTTCGGCCTCGCTAGCATCCCGGGCGCCCTCGGCGCTCGCCGATCGCCCCACCCACGCGTGACTTTCGCGCGCGCGTGAAGTCAGCGCGTCATCCTCGGCCTTCTTACTGCCCTGAGATTTCGCGCGTTTTGAACGTCCAAACCAACTCACCTTCCCACGGTATCCGAGCCGAGCCCCTGAGCCGCTGAGGCGGGCATGTGGCGCGCCGCTCCTTACCGCATTTTTACCCTCGCGCACTCTTCTCTGACGACGTTCACGAACCCTCCAGGTTTCTTCCCTAGCGTTTTCGTCGTAGCTTCCACACGGGAGGCTCACGCAGTTGAGACTCTAGGAAAGGACTTGACATGGGATTCGATGACGCACTGAACAAGGCCAAGGGCGCGTTCGAACAGAACGAAGACAAGGTCAAGGATTTCGCCAAGGAGCACGACGCTCAGGTTGACGGCGCGATCGACAAGGCGAGCGAGAAGGCTCAGGATATCGCTCCCGACCAGCTCGGCGACAAGATTGCTGACGGTGCCGACAAGGGCAAGGACGCTTTCGACAAGTTCCACGGCTGATCACCACTGACTCGTCGCTAGCGCCACGGCGTTAGCACTGAAGGGGCGTTTCCCGATTCCGGGAAGCGCCCCTTCTCGCATTCCATAGAGGTTGTGGGGGTTTTCAAGGTTCGTGGTGAATGGGAGCGTCGCGTCGCTGACGTAGAACGGCTCGTTACCCTGCTGTGATGGGTGTTGTCAAGACATCCACATCCCGGAGGGCCACGAGCCTGTGCACGAGAATAATGGTTCGCAGCGCGATGCTGCGAGCTCTCTCCACTCTGATCCCTCGCGCCCTCGCTTGGGCTTCACGTCAGAATCAACTACTCAGTCCGCCAAATCGGGGAGAATAAGCTTCCGACGCTCGAACCACTCCAGGGTACTCGCAATACCGTCCTCAAGAGATGACGATGCAGTCCAGTTCAAGAGCTCCGCCGCCTTCCTGGAACGAGTAAACGCCCCAGCGCTGTCGCCAGGACGGCGCGGAGCTTCAACGACACGCACGCTCTTCCCGACCACGCTCTCGAACGCGGCGACTAGCTCACGAACGGTAGTTCCTTCACCTGTGCCCAAGTTGATAACTTGATAGGCGGAGTCGGCTGCGATTTTTGCACCCTCCCTGACTGCAGCAACATGCGCTTCTGCGAGATCCCAAACATTGACATAATCCCTAATTCCCGAACCGTCACGAGTGGGATAATCAGTGCCCGTGATTTGGAATTCAGTATCGCCTCGGTGTGCTTCAATCAACTTGCCGAGGGCGTGCGAGGGTGAAGCTATTTGAAGCCCGGTTCTAAACTTAGGGTCAGAGCCGATGGGATTGAAGTAACGCAACGACAGTACGTTGAGGTCGCTCGCCGCAGCGATGTCTTGAAGCATTACCTCAAACATCGCCTTGCTTCTAGCGTATGGACTCGTAGGGGCCAGTTCTGAGCTCTCGTCTACCGAAAAGTCCTCGCTCACAGCGTAGATTGACGCCGAACTACTGAACACAAGCTGCGAACAGCCGTTCGCAATCAATCCGCGCACGAACGCCAGAGACTTGCTGATGTTCGCTTCGTAGTATCCCAGCGGGTCCGCAACCGAATCGGGAACCACTATCAGTGCTGCAAAATGAAGCACGACTGCGATGTCAGGATGCTCCTCATAGATCCGGTCTAGTAGGGCACGATCGTCTATATCACCCTCATAGAACGTCAAGCCCTCAACGAACTCACGCCGACCGGTGATGAGATTGTCCAGAACGACTACCTCGAAACCTTCGTCCCGAAGCCTAGAAGCAACCGTGCTTCCAATGTAGCCAGCTCCCCCTGAAATGAGCACTTTGACCTGGTGATTCATGAGCAACTCCTCAGATATTCACAATAGTGGTTCAGATCCAGTCAATATAAATTCGTCAGAAACTTCCCAGATAGCCTGCGCCACGATCTCGTGTCCAAGCACCATTCCTGACCATTGATTGACATCTCGAGCGATCCGTGAGGGATCGGTGTGTCGGTAATCCTCAACTGTCAAACGTGACGGCCCAGCAGCCTCTAGGCCCAATGTAGGAACAACCAACTCAGGACTAATCAACAGGGATTGCTTCTACTCCTCGGGCAACTCCTCAACCTCCGCCACCTCGAATGAACATTGATCTATGTCAACGTTCGTGCCTGTCCCGCGCTTAAAAGACATACCGGACCAAGCTTCAGGAGTCATAATCTCCAGGCGCGAACTTGCCATAAACTTCGGTGACCGACACGACTACCGGTCCCCCAGCTAAAGCTACACCCGGCGCCTCCGGGCAATGTCCGAACAGCCCTCGACCAAGTTATCACGGCTGACTCCACTTACCGAGAGGGTCCGAGTCCGAAGCCTGTTGGGAAGTTCAATCCTCATCATTCGCAAAACCTTCCTCACAGGGCATCAATTCGCAACAGAACTCGCTCACTGCTTCGTGAGGTTCAAGCCCATGTTTTTCCACGAACGAGTTCCTCTGAACTCGTCTAAATAACTCGTTCGGATTGGACTTGCACTCATCTATTGGAGCAGCGCTGCGGTCGAGGCCGCGAACACCGGCACCAGGAACATCAAACGCACCGGCCGCGGATTCCGCAACCCAGAGAACTACCGGATGCGCATCCTGCTGACCAGCGCCGCAAAAACCGTAGCGTGAATACCCGCCCCAGCAGGATCATTCACCACAAATCGCGAAGAGCCGGTTATGGGGCTTCGGCGGAACCTCACGGATTTACCGCACCATTACCCCCACAACCCCTATGCAATCCAGTTATGAGTGGGTTAGTCCTCGTCGTCGTTCTTTCGCAGAAGCCAGATAGCCACGACGATCGCGAGCAACGCCACCACAATCACCGGGAGCCACAGCGCCCAGTTGAACGACTTCTTCTCATCGGTGACAACCTTGTCGGGTGTTTCGATCGACGTCGCAGTGGCCTCCGCGCTCGCCTTGTCGTTCTTGTCGCCCTTACCGGCCGCATCGCCGCTCTTACCGGAGTCACCGGACGCCGAGCCACCGTCGGCCCCTTCGCCCGCGCTCTCTTCCGTGGCGGAGCTTGCCGCCTCCTCGGAAGGCTTGCTCGGGTCCTCCTTGACGGTGTAGGTGAGCGTGCCCGAAATCGGGTGGCCGTCGGAACTCACGACGCGCCATTCGAGGGTCATGTCGCCGGGAGCTGGGAGCTGGTCGAGCTCGACACGGACCTCGTGTCCATCGACCTGGGGCTCTCCCTCAAACAGAACCGTTCCGGCGGAATCCTTCGCGCGCACCTCGTTCCCGAGCTTGAGCGGCTCCGCGGAAAACTCGAGCGTAATGGTGCGGGCCTCCCCCTGGAGGATCTCGGCGCCATCCGCCGGCGTCGAACCCACGAGTCGATCGTGCGCGAGTGCGGGCGCCGCGAGAATCATCATCGCGGCAAGGGCCGCACACACGAGGGTAAAAAAGCGGGAAGCAGGGCGTGATAGCGCGTGCATCAAAGTCCTTTCGCAAACACCGGCACTCAGCGGCGCGAGCGGGCCTGCTCGAGCTGCTCGGGTGAATCAATATCGCTGAGCGAGCGGGCCACTAGCTCCGGCGCTAGTCCGCTCGCGCCTGCAAGCGTACCAACGTCAAGCCACGCCGACTGAACGGGCTCGGGCGCAAGCTCGCCGAGAGCGCGATAGAGGGATTTCGCGCTCGCCCCGACGAGAGAGCCCCCCTCCCCCGCAACGTGCGAAAGAGCGCGCGCAAGCACCGAGCGCGGCCACGCGGCGCACAGGAATTGCCGACGCCCGCCCGCATCCACGGCCCCCGCAACCTTTCCGGGTGCTTCTGCGCAGGCATGTACGAGAGCGCCGAGCACGCGTGGCTCGAGCCATGGCATGTCGCCGCCGAGCACAAGCACCACCTCATCAGTGCTCCCAAGCCGCTCCAGCTCGGCCAGTCCGCGCGCGAGCCCCGCGACAGGACCGGAAAAGGGCGGCTCCTCCCGCACGCACACCGCACCGATGCTCTGCACGTCCGTTCCCCGCTCCCCCACGAGCACGAGAGGCGCATCCTCGCCGAGCGCCGAACGCGCCGCCAACAGCACGCTCGCGCGCATGGAACGCTCCTCCACCTCGAGAGTGGGTTTATCGACGCCGCCCATGCGCGAACCACGCCCGCCGGCAAGCACGATGGCCGCACCTGTCACCTCGAAAGCTTCCATGTCTCCATCCTCCCACTCGCGTCGCCTCGCGTGACATCCGCTTCCGCGCACCGCTTGGAACTTTGAGGCTGCGGCGATTGCCGCTAGAGTGGAAGGGCTCGAAAGCGTGAAGCATGCGACTTTCGATTGCCCTCGTAGCTCAGGGGATAGAGCACCGCTCTCCTAAAGCGGGTGTCGGACGTTCGAATCGTCTCGGGGGCACTGATCTGTGCTGCGTCTCTGCACGTCATCTGGCACCTTCCGTCGACTGCCTGGGCTCCTGTGCCCCCGCGTGACACCCGCCCCGCCGTTCACCAGCTCCAGCGCCGCCGCATCTTCGCTCCCGTCGACGTGGGTATAACGCGATGTGACGGCGAGTGAGGAGTGCCCGGCCCAGGTCCGCACGGTCGCGAGCGGGACCCCGGCGCGCACCCATTCGGACACCGCCACGTGGCGCAGATCGTACAGCCACAGCTCCGGTGCGATCTTCGCCCAGTGCACATCACGGCGCAGGTTCCGGGAGGCGATCAGACCTCCCCCGGGCGCGGTGAACACCCGGACACGGGGCGGACGGTTCTCGACATGCCGTTCGAGATTTGCGCGTGCGCAACCGCCCGAAAAAGCTGGCCCGAACTTGACATCATTTGCACTTCGCGCCCCCAAGCGCTAGACGACTACATTACGAACATTGGCGACAAAGTCAAAGTCCTAAACATGCTCGTCGGGGACATGCAACGCAAATGGCGGTACGCCGAAGCTGGATTCGCCACGCCCCAACCGGTCGATGAAGCTACGCTAAACGCATACCATCGACTCGTCGAGCAGGGCTACACGCGCCGACTTATCTAGCGCGGTCGATACCCAAAACCTGAAGATGACAGTCTCAACACCCAAGGCGAGAACATGAATAATCTTGAATCACTTCCAGATACAAATTCAAGCAACCTCGATTCTCCTCCGCTGCCCACCCCGCGCAATTGGGCCGTACGCCACAGCGGCTATCCTTGGCTCGGCGGCCCAATGGAGGAGCAAGTCACTCGAGCTAGAGCTGCGCTCCAGGCAATTCGGAAATCTGATGGCGCACACACCACCGAATTGGACGCAGGGTATGGGGAAGTGCGTACCATCGGATGGTACTCCAGGCAACTAAGCCCAAGTGGAATGCTCTCCAGCAACGGGCAAGGCCACATCAAAGTGAGTGACGATGCCGAACGATGGCTGGACACTGAAGACGACCGGATCCTTGCAGGACTTCTCCACGCTCGAATACTACTTTTTGGAGAAATTCTCCTCATCCTTCAAAGCTCTCCACCCCTAACGCATGAAGAACTTCGAGTAGTAGCCAACCGCGACTATGGGATCGACTGGAAGACCGCCGACCCAATTCGAAAACGCGTAGGCTGGCTGCGGTCCCTTCGCCTCGTCGAATTCTCATTCGACCATAAACTTTCGCTCACGAGCAAAGGTGAGCAATTAATTGAATTGCTCGATATTGTTCGACCAGAGGAGTTGGCTCAGAGGTCGCAAATATCCGTTGAGACACAAAGTATCGCCCTTCCAAGTGTGATCGGCGAACGCGTGTGCGCACTTACGCCAGAAGCACTCTCGCGCAGAAAGGTGGCGTTCGGATATATCCCGCGCACAAACGCTCAGACCATTTACGAGAGCTTCCATCTTTTATGCTCTTGGTTCGAGTACGGGGCCACCAAGGAAGATTTTCTCCAAAAGGCAGAGGATGTCTTCGGAGTCAAAGAATCATCCGGAACAAGCGCCCTGTATGCACTCGGGGCATTTGGTCTAATCGAGCGCGTGTCCATGACGGAGTATCGGGTAGCCGACCTCTGTCAAGCTTGGCTTCAGTCTGGCGAAAAGATGCCATTGGCAGCCATCATGCATACGCACCTACAAATCTTCGGCGAGCTCATTCCTCACCTGGAGGATGTAACACGCGTACCAGCCCTCCAGAAAATCATAAACGAGACCTACGGCGTCAACATCGGGCTTCAAGGGATACGTTCACGCATCAATCTCCTTCACGCGTGCGGCGCAGTTGAACAACTTGCACCCGGGCGCTTCCGCTCCACTCCATCTGGGCGTAGCTTCTCGGACTCTGTGCCTCTGCTTGAGCCTTCAGAGGAGCTTGGCGGTGTAGCCTCGGCGTCACAAGCTCCTAAAAGTCGCGAGCCCGATGACACTACGGTTATGGTCTCGGAACTCCTCGAGTCTTCGACAGACTCTCAGCACCCTGATCGATTCGAGCTTTCCGCAGAGAGAGTTTTTACATACCTTGGCTACCAGGCTGAACATCTCGGCGGGCCAGGGAATACGGATGTTCTAGTACATTACTCCCATAAGCCCGGTCAGCAGCGCAGATTCATCGTCGACACTAAGGCGAGCGCAGTCGGTTCTGTCACAGACAGCATGATTCAGATTCCGGCCCTCAAGGACCACACCAAGAAGCATAATGCCGATTTCGCAGTCGTAGTTGCGAACGCCTTCTCGGGTAGAATCATCGATTGGGCAGCACAAAACGGCGTCATGCTTGTGGATGTGAAACACCTGAGCGAGATCGTAAACAGGCAAACGCGCACACCAGCGCCCCTTTCGGCAGTTACTGCGTACTTCGCTGGGAAGGAAGATGCCTGGACTGCACTGCAAGTCGAGTGGCGCGAGCGAGACGACTCTGTAAATCTGTTATCAGAGGTGGTCGACTGCTTGCGACGGGAGCACAGAACTCCTGACGACGAAACCGGAGGGGCACTCACCGCCGAGCAGATCTACTTCCTGCTTCGCAATTCCTTTGAGCCGCGTCCAACTCAGGCAACAATCCGCCCCCTTCTAGACTTCTTGGCGTCACCGCTTGTCCGCGGATCAAAGCCAGAAGGTAAAGGTTGGATAATGCCTGACCCTCCAAGCCAAATCGCTCGTAGGCTCCGGGATATTGCCAATCGAATCGAGTCTGTTAGTGAAACAGGTATCGAATAGCGCGCTCTAAGCATTCAGCACGTCGTATCTATGAGGCCCGCGAACTCTTTTCAATCCGTGGCATCCCGGATCGGATGCCTGCGCCACCACGCCGCCAGCCGGGGTGAGGACTTTCCCTACTAACTCAAGGCGGCGGCTCCGCCGCCGCCTGTCCTCGCTCCGCTGCGGGCCGCGTTGCCCCGGCCCGTCGCTGGCGCAAACGTAGTCCGGCCCCTCAGTGAAGAAGAGCGGGTCTACGGGGAATCGGGTCTGCTACCGGTCGCGCCAGTCCCTAAGCAACACATCTACAGCGAAGTTAGCTTCCATGAGTTCTGTATAGAGCCGAAGCTCTCGCGGGGACCGACCACGCTCCGTTGCAATGTGCTGGATCAACTTGCTTTTCAACTCAGGCAACGTCGCCCCAGATGTAGCGAAGTAGGGGTCTGCGAGCACTCCGACCCATCGGCTCGCTTCCTCGTAAGCAACTGCGAAGAAGCGATCCGAGGGGCCCCGAACAAAAGCTCGTGGTTGCGGTGGGCGTAACACCGTTGAAACGGACCGCCTGAGCATCACCATCCTCCAGCATCCAGGGCTCATCGGCTCCTGCCGTCTGTTCGGCTCGACTCATAATGACTACCTCTCAGTCATCGGTACGCAATAGGCACCATTGCGTGCGATCCACAAGAGCCTCTCTCCGGGTTGTCGCGAGCGTAGTGTCACGCTCCGACACGGGAACTACGAGCTGCCGCGAACGCTCCGCGTCCTTGTCCTCGGGAGCAAGCTGGGCACGTTGGTACGTGACCCCCTGGTGACCCCCGACGGCGCAATCGGCAGCGGTCAGCTCCTTTCGAACACCCCGAGCACCACCTGCAACGACACAGGTGACAGCCTGCCCGAGACCCCTAAAGCGGGTGTCGGACGTTCGAATCGTCTCGGGGGCACAACGAAAGCCCAGGTCATAAGGCCTGGGCTTCGTCGTACGATCTTCCGGTACGCAGCGGATACGCAGTAGCTTCCACCGCCATGCGACCGCCGCGTCAGCGCAGTGGCACCGGCCTTCCCGTGCACACCGACTCCTGCGCAGCGTTCACGACCCGCACGGTGCGCGCACCAACGGCGCCCGACGGCTCTTGTGCCTCGCCGCTGCGCACGGCCTCAAGGAAGGCATCGAGGAGGAGCGCATCGAGGTTGAGGCTGAAGGGGTGCCACTGCCCGGGACCATCGACGCGTTGCGAGAACGCATCGATGTCGAGCTGGCCGCCCGTGCCAGCCACGTGCAGTTTCAGGCCTCCCCACGTGGGGGCTTCGGCGGGCTGCGACCACGAGCAGTCGATCGTCGCGATGAGCCCGTTCGCGTAGCGAAGCGTCACGAGACCGCCGGTCTCGGCATCGCCGTCGTTCGTGTGGCCGTACAGCACACCGTTCGCGACCGCGTGCACGGATTCGGGTTCGCCGAAGAGCGAATCGAGAATTTCGGCGATGTGCACGACATGGTCGACGAGCGCCCCGCCACCGGCAGCTTCCGGGTCGGTGAACCAATCGCGGCCTGCGGGAAGCTTGCCGTTGTTGGCGCCCGCGAGCGCGATGATTTCGCCGAGGCTGCCGTTGTCGACGGCTTGGCGCAGCGCAGCAACCTGGGGCGAAAAATGCACGGGGAAGGCCGTCATGAGCACGACTGAGGCGTTCGCGCAGGCGTCGACCATCTCCTCGGCGTCCTCAACGCTCGTCGCGAGCGGCTTCTCGCACAGGACGTGGATGCCACGACGCGCGGCCTCGAGCACGAGAGCTTTGTGGCCGGCATTGTCGCTACAGACGACGACGGCGTCGGGAGCCTCGCCGTCGAATGCCGTCCATGCCTCGTCGATCGTTGCGACGGTGTGCTCGGCGGGAACGTCGCCGTAGCCGTCTGGATCCGCGAGGATCACCTCGGTGTCGGCGCGGCTTTCCAAGAGGCGCACGTAGGAGGCAGCGTGGACGTGGGCGGCGCTCAGTACGGCCACGCGGAGGGCGCGGCCCGCAAGGGTGGGGTCGGTCGCGTTCACAGCACGATCCTTTCGCCGGTACGGATGGATTCGCGAGCGGCCTCGGCTACGGCGATGGCGCGGGTGGCGTCGGAACCGTTCACGCGCGGGGTGGGCCCGGGGTTTCCGACGCTCGCCTGCTTTACGCAGTTCCAGAAATCCTCGATCTCGGCCCCATAAGGGTCGCGCATCCCGGCGACGCTCGGCAGGTAGCTCTTGCTCTCACCCGACGAGGCGACCGCGTCGAATTCGATCCCGGTGTTTTTTGCGGAGTCGTACGTGAGTTTGCCGCTGCTTCCCGCGACGTCGAAGGAGTAATGGAAGACGGTGCCTTTCGCACCCCACAGGCCGCGGCAGAACGTGAGTGCGCCGTTTGCGTGGGTGAGGATCACGTGAGCGGCGCGCACGCTCTGATCACCGCTCGAGATGTTCTGCGTGGCGAAGACGCTCGTCACTTCGCCCGCGAGCCACAGCGCCTGGTCGATGTCGTGGATCATCTGGTCCATGATGATGCCGCCGCTGACGGATTCGTCGGCGAACCAGGGCTGCACGGGCATCGAACCGGAGCGCTCGAAGCGAAGCACGGCGAGTTCGCCGAGGCGGCCGGAGTCGACGGCACGGCGAAGAGCCTCGTATTGAGGGAAGAACCGCACGACGTGTGCGGGGAAAAGAAGCAGGCCTACCTCGCGAGCGTGCTCGGCCATGCGCGCAGCCTCGCGCGACGAGAGGGCGAGCGGCTTCTCGCACAGCACGTGCATGCCGTGATCGAGCGCGGCGTGCACATACTCGGGATGCGAAGGGGTCGGGGTACACACGTCAATGACGTCGACCGCCCCGAGGAGACTCTCGAACGAGTCGTGGATCGTGACGGGCGCGAACTGGGTGGCGAAGTCTTCCGCTCCCTGGCTGCTAAACACGTGGATGTCGGCATGGAGGGCCCGCCAGCCGCGGGCGTGGGAACGGGAAATGCCTCCCGTTCCCACAATGCCCACACGCGGGCGCGGCTCAGATTGGAAAGTCATTCGTTCATTCTTTCAAGTGACACTGAACCGAAGGTTTTAGCGGAAGCTCGAGAGGGCAAAGCCCTCAATGACCTTCTTTTGCATGATGGCGAACGCGATGAACACCGGGGCCATGGCCATGAGGCTCGCCGCCATAATCATCGGGTAGTCGGGCCCCACCAGGTGGTCGCCCTGGAGCATCGCGAGACCCACCGCGACCGGGTACTTCTCGGTCGAGTTGATCACGACAAGCGGCCACAGGAGACTGTTCCAGGCCGAAAGGAGCGTGATCACGCCGAAGGAGAACAGCGCCGGCCGCGCCAGTGGAAGCATGACCTTCCAGAACATCTGCCACGGATTGCAGCCGTCGAGCTTCGCGGCGTCCACGAGCTCCTCGGGGATACGGCGGAAGTACTGCATCATGAAGAACACGCCGAACGCGCTCACGAGGCCCGGGGCGAGGATCGCGAAGAAATTATCGAGAAGCCCCGCCGCGTCGACCATCTGGTACTGCGGGATGAGGAAGATTTGCCCGGGAACCATGAGCACCGTGAGCAGGAGGAAGAAGATGACCTTGCGACCACGAAAGCGCATCCGCGCGAACGCGTATCCGGCGAGTGAACACGTCACGAGTTCCGCAAGGACCCTCAAGATCGCGTAACTGACGGTGACGGTCATCTGCTCGGTGAACGGCACGAACTCGAAGACACGCGCGAAGTTCTCCCACCGGAGTTTCTCGGGCCAGAGGTTCATCGGGATTTCGACGACTTCGGCGCGGGTGCTGAGCGCGAGCTTGATCTGCCACAGGAACGGGAACAGCATCGTGAGGGCGCCGATCGCGAGGATCAGGTGCGCGTCCCACGTGTGCCCGTGCAGGCCTTTGCTGCGCTTTTGCTTCTTCTTTTTCTTCGCCTTGGTGTCGTCGAAGGGAAGATCGGGAGCGAGGGAATCAGTCATAGTTCACCCACTTCTTCTGGACCCGGAACTGGACGATCGTGAGAATGCCGACGATCACGAGGATGAGCAGGGCGATCGCGGAGGCGTAGCCCTTATCGTCGCCCGGGAACGCCGCGCGGTAGAACAGGTACACGAGCGAGAGCGTCTTCTTCGTGACGGGGTTGGCGTCGCCAAGAACCGCGAAGATGAGGTCGAAGAGCTGGAAGCCGCCGATGATGCTCGTGACCGTGAGGAAGAAGATGCTCGGAGTCAGCAGTGGAATCGTGATCGAGAAGAACTGACGCCACGTTCCCGCGCCATCGAGCTGCGCCGCCTCGTACACTTCGGGCGGAATCGTTTTCAGACCCGCACCGAGCACGATGATCTTGAAACCGATGCTCATCCAGAGCCCCACAATCGCGACGACGATTAGGGCGACCCATTCGGTTGTGATCCACCGAGGGCCTTCGATACCGAAGAAGCGCAAGATGACGTTCACGATGCCGGCTTCGCTGTGGAAAATCATGCGCCACACCATCGAGATCGCTGTGGGCATCGCGATGTACGGCAGGAAGAACAGGGCTCGGTAGATCCCGGCACCCTTGAGGCCCGGGCGCTCGAGCAGCGCCGCGAAAAGAACGGAGATCGGAATCGCGAGCAGAATGATGACCGTGTAGATCACCGTGTTGAGGAACGCACGCGGTAGTTGCGGATCCTCGGCGAGGCGTTTGAAGTTGTCGAGCCCCACGAAGTGGGCGGGCTCGAAGGTTGACCACGACGTGAGCGACATGCCGAAGCTCATGATCATCGGCACGAAATACATGAGGCCAATGCCGATCACGGTCGGGGCGATGAAGAGCCACGGCCAGATGCCGTCGCTCATGCTTCCGCGGCGTTTCTTCTTCCGCGGGGCCTGCTGGCCCGCCTCATGAATCTCTTCAGAGGCGGCGCCAGCGGCAGCGTTCGAAACGTCGAGCGAGCTCACTCGCCCTTCTCCTTCGCGAGCACCTCGTTCATGGCCTTCGCGAGCTCGGTGCAGCCTTCCTCGGCAGTGAGTTCACCGGTGAAGACCTTCGTGAGGTACTCCCCTTCGAGCTCCTGCCAGTCCGGGCAGCTCTTTGAAATGGGGAACGCCACGCCGTTCTTCTCGGCCTGGTCGATAAACACCTGGAGGTTGAGCTCCGGGTGAGCGTCGACGTAGCCATCCTGAGTGCCGTTGAGGGCGGGGTTCGCCGCGCCGGATTCGGCGCTGATCTTTGCGGCCTCTTCACCGGCGAGGAAGGCAACGAGAGCCTGAGCCGCCGGCATGTTCTTGGTGAATGCGGAGATGCAGTTGCCGATGCCGTGCACGACGGTCTTCGGGATATCGCCACCGGGCAGCGTCGCGACGGTCACGTCGTCCTTGGTCGAGGCCTTGAGCATGGCCGGCACGCGCCAGTTGCCCGACCACTGCATCGCGCATTTACCGCTCTCGAACATGGCGTAGGCGGAGTTCTCGGCTAGGTAGTCAAGGTCGGGGGATGCGCCGATCTCGATGAGATCGCGCCAGAACTTCACGCCTTCAATGGTCTTGGGATCGTCGTACCCCGACTTCTTCTTGTCGTCGGAGATCACATAGCCGCCCGTAATGGCGATCGAGTGGTAGTAAGACGCGGTGCGCGAGAACACCTCCGCGCACCCCCACACACCGTCGGGCAGCTTCTCGCCGAGTTCGACGGCCTTCTCCTTGTAGGTGTCGAGCGTCCAGGTCTCGTCGGGGTAGGCGACGCCGGCCTGATCAAAGAGCTTCTTGTTGTACCAGATGGCGACGGTGTCGAAGTCTTTCGGCGCGGCGAAAGGCTCACCGTCGACGCTGTACATGTTGGCGAGCGCTTCCGGGTAGTTCTTCGGATCGAACAGACCCGCATCCTGGAGCCCCTTGAGCGAGGCGAGCTGGCCGTTCTCGGCGTAGGAGCGGAAGTGCGGGCCCGTCATCCAGAACACGTCGGGAAGAGCTTTCGAGGACACCTGAGTGCGCAGCTTCCCGAAGTATTCCTTCCACGGGGTCATCTGGAGGCTAACCTTCACGTTCGGGTACTTCTCGTTGAACGCCTTGATCATTTCCTCCAGCATTTCCTGCTGGTTAACGTCCCAAAAGGCGTAGGAAATGCTGCCCTCGATCTTTGCGGGGTCGTCGCCGATTTCGTTCTTCGTGCCCTTACTCGAAGTGCCTCCGGTGCCGGAACCGCCACAGCCAGCGGCGGCGGCTGCGAACGCAGCGCCACCCGCGGCGAGGAGGGAACGGCGGGCGATGGTGGATTTAGACATGGTGTGCTCCTTGGATAGCGGGTATAGGGGTAGGGGTC
>OJXV01000089.1_pt1 | contig 24915 bp, 21 predicted proteins | sample 1600801 | NCBI WGS metagenome assembly OJXV01 (sample SAMN04436900, study PRJEB24849) | human gut metagenome | biome: human gut; feature: NICU; material: stool | host: Homo sapiens | place: USA: Saint Louis, MO | collected 2012-03-16 | reverse complement strand
GAAGAGCTCGCCCTTGTCATCGCAAGGAGTGCCGCGCGGTTGGAGATTGATATCGATCCTCAAAGCGCGCACGAGATCGCCTCGCGCTCGCGCGGTACGCCCCGTATCGCTAATCGACTTCTGAGGCGCGTACGCGACTACGCCCAGGTGCGCGGCGGCGGCGCGATCACGATGGATTCCACGCTCGAAGCGCTCACGGTGTACGAGGTCGATCCCCGTGGCCTCGATCGCTTGGACCGAGCAGTGCTGCAGGCACTGTGTACAAAGTTTGGTGGCGGACCGGTTGGCCTTTCTACCCTCGCGATCGCAGTCGGCGAGGAAACAGAGACCGTCGAGACCGTCGTCGAACCGTTTCTCGTTCGCGAAGGTCTCCTCGGTCGCACCCCGCGAGGCCGCATCGCGACACCCGCGGCATGGGAGCACCTGGGGCTTGACGTTCCCGCCGTCGACCCCGCGCGTGGCGGAACACTCTTCGATGAGCCCGGACGTGAGGACGGTCGCTTTAACTGAGTGGGGAATAGCGGCCATACGCGGGTACAGTGGAACGGATTGTGACTCCCGATGGAAGGCTCGTCTCGTGCAAAACCCCATGCTTTTGATGATCATCATGCTCGTCGTGATGGCTGTACCGATGTTCCTCATGTCGCGCGGTCAGCGCAAGAGGGTGCAGCAGCACCAGGAACTTGTGAAGTCTCTTGGCGTCGGTGATGAAGTCCGTACCCACTCGGGCTTTTACGGCATGATCGTCGAAGAAGAGGGGGACACGGTGATCCTGGAAACCGAGGACGGCTCGCAGCTCAAGTGGAACCGCAACGCGATCGCCGAGCGTGTCGACAGCTTCGGCGAAAACTCGGCCGAAGCGACCTTGAGCGATGCTCCCGCCTCCGATGCCGACCTGCGAAGTGACGCGGAGAAGAGCTCGGACTTCCTCGCTGACGACAGCAAGAACTGAATCGAAGAAGGCGACGCGCGGTACCCACGTGCGTCGCCTTCGTATGACTTAAAGGACCGTTCATGCCAGCACGACGCATAGCGCTTACGACGCTCACCGTCCTGATTCTCGTCCTCGGGGGCATCCTCGGCTTCGGCGTAGCGAACAACGGGTGGAAGGCCGCCCCGAAGCTCGCGCTCGATCTCGAAGGAGGCACTCAGGTCATCCTGCAAGCCAAGTCTCACGGCGGTGAGGCGATCACTCCCGAGCAGATGGAGCAGGCACGCCAGATCATTTCCCAGCGCGTGAACGCGATGGGCGTGGCGGAGACGGAGATCTCCGTCCAAGGCGGCACGAATATTGTCGTGAACGTTCCCGGGAAACTCGATGAGGCCACGAGCGAGGCACTGCGGCGCACCGCCACTATGAGCTTCCGTCCCGTGCTTCTGCAGGTGGCGCCCGACGCCGGTGTTTCCGATGCAGGCGGGGCAAGCGACGGGACGAGCGAGGATGCTGCGTCGCTCGGTCCCGTCGCGCAGGACGTTGCACCCGCCTCGGATGGCGGGGGAGAGGGATCCTCAGCTTCTGCGAGCAAAGGCGTGAACACCTACGAAGGGGCGAAGGCCTGGAGCCAGGAATGGCTCTCCACGGTCGACCAGAAAGAGTTCGCCAAGCTCGACTGCACCGACCCCGACACGCTCAATAACCATTCGGTTACAGGCCGCGACGACGAGGCGGTCGTCGCCTGCGGAGCCGGTGGAACCTCGAAGCTCATCCTCGGTCCAGTTGTCGTCAGCGGCGAAGCGATCAAGGACGCGAGCGCCGGTGCGGACAAGAACAAAACCGGTCAGGATACGGGTTTCTACGCAGTCAATCTGACCTTCAACGATGCGGCCGGTAAGGCCTTCGGCGAAATGAGTTCGGCGCTCTACGGCGATCAGGGAGCGACTAAGCAGTTCGCAATCGTGCTCGATTCCCTCGTGATCTCTGCACCGCAGGTCCAGGCCGTGACGACAACCCAATCCACGATTACGGGCAACTTCACGGCCGATCAGGCGAAGGAACTTGCGAGCCAGCTCAAGTTTGGCGCGCTCCCGCTTGAGTTCACGGTGCAGTCAGAGCAACAGATTTCCGCGACGCTCGGCTCCGATCAGCTCACCTCGGGCCTCATCGCGGGTCTTATCGGTCTTGCTCTCGTCGTCATCTATGCCGCGTTCCAATACCGAGTGCTCTCAATCGTGACAACCGCATCGCTTGCCATCATGGGCGTGCTCGCCTACCTCATCATCACGCTCCTGTCGAACATGCCTGAGATCGGCTATCGCCTTTCGCTTGCAGGTGTCGCCGGCCTTATCGTGTCGATTGCCTTCACGGCGGATTCGTTCATTGTGTACTTCGAACGCGTACGCGACGAAATCCGCGACGGGCGCGGCATCGTGGCAGCGATCGACCACGGCTGGGACCGGGCGAAGCGGACGATCCTCGCGTCCGACGCCGTTAACGTGATCGCTGCTGTCGTGCTGTATCTCGTGAGCGCGGGTGGCGTTCGCGGCTTCGCCTTCACGCTCGGTCTCACGACGGTTCTCGACCTTCTCGTGGTGTTCTTGTTTACGCACCCGCTCCTGCAGAGCCTTGGGCGCACGAACTTCTTCGGCAAAGGGCACCCAGCCTCGGGACTCGACCCGGCTCTGCTCGGGCGCGATGTTCCAGCGTATGCGGGACGGGCACGCTTCCGCAGCTCTGAAGAACGCGGAAAGGGACGTAAAGCCAAGGGCGGCAATAGGGGCACGGCTGGCGTCGGAACTGAAACCCTCGCTGAGCGGAAGGCGCGCCTCGCACGCGAAGCCGCGGAGGAATCGCATGGTGCCGACCACGACGCCACTCCTGCCGGCTCGCACGCAGCGACCACCGAAGCCTCCTCGCCCGAGGACACAACCCCGAAGGAGGACCGCTGATGTCGCGCTTTTCCACGTTCGGCAACGAACTCCACTCCGGTCAACGCTCAATCCCCATCGTTCCCCGCCGCAAATGGTGGTACTTGGGCTCCGCGCTCATCCTGGTGATCCTCGCAGCGATCACGGGGGTGCGGGGCGTGAACTGGGGTATCGAATTCACGGGTGGCAGCGAGTTCCAGATCTCGCACGTGAAGAACCCCGACCAAGCTCTCGCCCGTGATGTTGTGCGCGAACATGTGCCCTCGAACGAGCCGCGCATCTCGCAGGTGGGTGGCAATATTCTGCGCGTTCAAACGGAAGAGCTCTCAACCGATGCGACGAAGGCGCTCAGCGCAGACCTCGCGAAGGCCTACAACGTGCCTGCGGAGGACGTTTCGAGCTCATTCGTCGGGCCCAACTGGGGCGGGGACGTCACCGCGAAGGCTATCCAGGGCATCGTCATCTTCATGCTGCTCGTGACCATTGTGATGGCGCTTTATTTCCGAAACTTCAAGTCATCGGTTGCCGCGATGGCCGCGCTCACCCACGACCTTCTCTTCACAATCGTGGCGTACGGCGCGGTCGGCTTCGAAGTCACCCCCGCCACGGTGATCGGTTTTCTTACGGTCCTTGGCTACTCGCTCTACGACACGGTCGTTGTGTTCGACAAGGTGCGAGAGAACACTGAGGGCTTCCTCGAGCGCACTGACGCGAGCTTCGCGACCCTCGTCAACCGAGCGACGAACCAGACGCTCGTGCGTTCAATCAATACGTCGGTTGTTGCGCTCTTGCCCGTCGGCTCGATCCTGATTATCGGCGCGTTTATTCTTGGAGCCGGAACGCTGAAGGATATTTCGCTCGCCTTGTTCGTGGGCATCATCGCCGGCACCTACTCATCCATCTTCCTTGCGCCGAGCTTCCTCGTGGACCTGCGTAAGGGCGAAAAATCCATCAAGGACCATACACTGCGCGTTGAGCGCACACATGAAAAGGACGTTGTCACGGCATGACCACTACGCCAGTACCCCCCGAAATTGCCGAAATCGAACGCACACACATCGGGCTCTACCAGGATTTTCCGCAGCCTGGCGTCCTCTTTCGCGATATCACTCCGCTTCTGCGTGACCCCAAAGCGATGAAAACCGTCATCAAGTACTGGGCGAGCACCGTTCCCGCCGAGGTTGATCTGGTTGTGGGAACGGAGGCACGTGGTTTCGTCTTTGGTGCCCCGCTCGCGTACGAGATGGACCGCGGTTTTGTGCCTGTGCGAAAGGCAGGCAAGCTTCCGGGGAAGCCGAACTCTCTCACCTACGACCTCGAATACGGTTCAGCGACGATCGAAATCGCGGAAAACGCCGTCCCGAAGGGTGCGCGCGTTCTCGTTCTCGACGATCTTCTGGCAACCGGCGGCACGGCCGCGGCGACTATCCAGCTCGTTGAATCGCTTGGCGCCGAGGTCGTGGCTGCCAGCTTCCTCATCGAGCTTCTCGGACTCGGTGGCCGTGAAAAGCTCGGTGACATCCCGCTGCACACCGTGTGGAGCATCCAGAACTGACTTTGAGCGCCCTGGACATGGCCACGGGCGTTTTTGGGTCTAAACTGGGATAATTCCGACACGAGGAAGGCGGTGAGCGGCATGGATGCGGATCGTGAGGACTCCCGCCCCCGCAAGGTTTGGGGAACGAAAGATGATCCCCTTCTCCTGCCGCTCATCGACGCAATCCGTGAACTTCATCCGGAAGCCGACCTTTCCCTCGTCTATCGCGCGTATAACGTCGCCGAGTACTGGCATCGCCCCCAGTTTCGCAAGAGCGGCGAGCCGTACATTACGCACCCGATTGCGGTCGCGACGATCCTCGCTGGCATGGGATCCCCGCCCGATGTGCTCGCGGCGGCCCTTCTTCACGACACCGTTGAGGACACCGAATACACGCTTGAAGAGCTAACTGCTGATTTCGGCGAGACAATCGCCGTCATGGTTGATGGCGTCACGAAGCTCGACAAAGTGCGGTACGGCGAAGCCGCGCAAGCCGAGACCGTGCGGAAAATGATCATTGCGATGAGCCGCGACATTCGCGTTCTGCTCATTAAACTCGCGGATCGTCTTCACAACGCCCGCACATGGAAGTTTGTGTCGAGTTCGAGCGCCGAGCGCAAGGCAAAAGAGACACTCGAGATCTACGCTCCGCTCGCGCACCGCCTTGGCCTCAACGCGATTAAATGGGAGCTCGAGAATCTGAGCTTCCAGGTGCTCTATCCGAAGCTCTATGACGAAGTGGTCGCGCTCGTGGCCGAGCACGCTCCGGCGCGCGAAGAGTACCTCGCGGGCGTGATCGGCACCATCGAGGAAGACATTAAATCCGCGCACATCGAAGGCACGGTGACGGGTAGGCCGAAGCACTACTACTCCGTCTATCAAAAAATGATCGTGCGCGGGCGCTCGTTCAGCGACATCTATGACCTTGTGGGGATCCGCGTGCTCGTGGACACGGTACGCGACTGCTACGCGGTTCTCGGTATTTTGCACGCGCGTTGGAGCCCCATGCCGGGGCGTTTCAAGGATTACATCGCTCTACCGAAATTCAACCTTTACCAGTCGCTTCATACGACGGTCATCGGTCCGGGCGGCAAGCCCGTTGAGATTCAGATTCGCACGTGGGATATGCACCGCCGCGCAGAGTACGGCGTTGCCGCGCACTGGAAGTACAAGGCTGCTACGGCCCGCGGCGAAAAGATCGAGGATTCCCCGCAGGGCTCTGCCGTTGGCGGGGATATGTCGTGGCTGCGCCAGCTTCTTGACTGGCAGAAGGACACGACGGATTCCGATGAATTCCTCGAGTCGCTGCGCTACGAGATGGCCTCGAATGAAGTGTACGTGTTTACGCCCAAGGGCGATGTTGTCTCACTCCCGCAGGGGGCGACTCCCGTCGATTTCGCCTACGCGGTTCACACGGAGGTCGGCCACCGCACGATGAGCGCGCGCGTGAATGGCAAGATCGTGTCGCTTAAATCGGAGCTGAACACGGGCGACGTCGTCGAGGTCTTCACGTCGAAGGCAGAGGGTGCAGGTCCCAGCCAGGATTGGCTGAATTTCGTGGCGTCGACTCGTGCACGCACGAAGATTCGACAGTGGTTCTCGAAAGAGCGACGCGAAGAGGCGCTCGAACGAGGCCGTGACGAGCTTGCTCTTCAGCTCCGCCGGCAGAATCTGCCGTTGCGTCGCATGCTCACGCACGAGATGCTCACAAACGTCGCGGCGGACCTCAATTACGACTCGGTCGACGCGCTATATACGGCGATTGGTGAGCACCATGTGAGCGCCGAGAATATCGTGGGTCGCCTCATTTCTGAGGTGGGCGGCGCCGAGGGCGTTCAGGACGACATGGCCGAATCGGTCGTGCCATCGCGGGTGCTCGCGAAGCCGCGCCGCGCCTCACATGCCGATCAGGGCGTCGTTGTGGATGGACAGCGTGATTTGTGGGTGAAGCTCGCAAAGTGCTGTGCCCCCGTGCCCGGTGATGACATCGTGGGTTTTGTGACGCGTGGCAATGGCGTGAGCGTGCACTACGCGGCGTGCGCGAATGCGGAGCAGATGCGTGAGAAGCAAGCCGATCGCTTCGTGCCGGTGAGGTGGTCTGGCGCGACGAAACAGGCCTACATGGTTCACGTCAAGGTTGAGGCACTTGATCGGGCACGGCTTCTCACCGATCTCGCTGACGTGATTTCCGAGCTTGAGGTCAATATCCTTTCGGCCTCAGCACACTCGCTTCCGGACCGCATCGGTGTCGCCTTCTTCTCCTTTGAACTTGCGGATCCGTCTCATCTTCGCAACGTGCTCACGCAGGTGCGGAAGGTGTCGGGCGTATTCGATGCTTATCGTGTGACAAGCGATGGCAAGCCGATGTGATCAGTGATCCGATGCTGCGCTTCGGCGGCGCGGCATTCGAGCGTTTTTTCGATCTCCTTGGCGAGTGCGGCGAGCTTTTTGTAACGGGCTCGCCCCGTGCGAGGGCCTGAGTAGCCATTGCCCCGGCCTGAGCGACACGCGCGATAGGCGATGCGCGTGAGGTCGCTGCTTGTTACCCATCCCTGAGCGATGAGCCTTTCGGCATAGATGCGGGCGGTTTCGTCTGCTCCTTTGCGTGCGAGTTCAGCGAAAGCGCGGTGGGGCGCAAGTGTGGGGATTCCCGCTGGATAGACGATGTCTCCGGTGGCGAGGGTGATTTTGCGAAGCTCGAGGTCGTCATAGCGTTGGCTGTGACGTTCTGAGGCGACGATGAGGCGTGAAGGGGAGTAGTCGCCGCCGCACCATACCCAAGCCGCGGTGTGATCTGCGATGACTGCCCCCGGTGCGGTCGCGGTAGGGGACATCCGTTCGAGGGCAACGCCGACGGCGGCTGCCCGCTCGCGTACGCCGACTGTGGGAGTGAGGGCCAGGGCGAATCCCGAGCCGAGTGAGGCGAGCGGTAGGTCTCGCGCGAGAAACGGAAGCGATGCGCCGGGCTCGAGGAGGAGTGCGTGCCCCACGTCGAAGGCGAACGGCGCGCGGCCTGCTTCGCGAAGGTGAGGCGCGAGGCACGCTGTCGCGGTGGCATGTGCGGGGCGAGTCATGGCACCAGAATCACATGAAAGGCGGGAGCCCGCATGGCCCCGCCTTTCATTGTGGAGAACTTTAGCTGTTGAGCAAGCTCAACGCCTAGCCAAGATCTTGAGCGCTACGCTCGATCACTTCGAGCCATTCGCGTCGGGCATCGAGAGCGGCCTGCGCCTTCTCGATCTTCTTTGCATCGCCCGTGGCTTTGGCCTTCTCGAGATCCTCTTCGTAGCTCGCGATGGCTGCGTGCAGCTGCGAGGAGGCGCCCTCGACGCGTGCCTTGGTGCGCGGGTCGGTCCGGCGCCACTCGTCGTCCTCAGCCTTCTGGAACGCGGCGCGAACGGCGCGGATACGGTCCTCGACGCGACGCATCGCGTTGCGGGGGACGCGGCCAGCGGCGTCGTAGCGGTCCTCGATTGAGCGGAACTGTTCCTTTGCCTTGTCCAAATCGGTGATGGGCAAAAGAGCCTCAGCCTCGGCGAGGAGGGCTTCCTTCACCTTGAGATTTTCGGACTGTTCCGCCTCGATCTTCTTGAGGTCGGCGTTGCGGCGATCAAAGAAGGAATCCTGCGCGGCTTTGAACTTTGCCCACTGGGCGTCGTCCTTCTTGCGGTTACCGCGGGGAGCAGCACGCCACTGATCCATGAGCGAGCGGAACTCTCGGGCCGTAGGGCCGAAGTCTTCAGAGTCCTGGATAGCCTCCGCCTGTTCGATGAGGCGCGCCTTGATCTTTTCCGCCTTGGCGTGCTGTTCATCGAGCTCACTGAAGTGCGCGCGGCGCTTGCGGTCAAATTCGCTTCGGGCGGCTGAGAGGCGCTTCCACAGCTTGTCCTCGACTTCCCGTTCGAGCGACACCTCGTTCTTTTGCATCTCTTTCCAATTCGGCACCATCGAGCGCATCGTCTCGGCGGCCTTTTTCCAGGAGATGCGGTGGGAGTCGGTGGCGACAAGCTCCTCGATTCCTTCGACGAACGCGGTGCGCTTCTTGGTCGACTCCTCGCGGGCAGCGAGGCGTGCCTTCTCAAGTTCGCCGATGAGCTCCTTCGCCTTCTCGCGAAGGTCGTGGGCACGTTCGCGCAGCGCGGGGATGTCGCCGACGACCTTCGGTTCCTTCATGTTCTTACGCATCTGCTCGAGGATGCGGTTGAGGTCTGCCTGGGTGAGTCCGGGAACCTGGAGCTTCTGCTCGACCACGTCGAGGAATGCGCTCAGATCGAGGTAGGCGTGGGCGAACGGGGTGAGTGCCTTTTCGCGCTCGGTGCCTCTTTCAACGGTGCCGATTTCGCGGATCTGGGTGCCGTCCTTCACCGTGACGGTGCCTTCGTCGGTCACGTCGCCGAACGTGAGGGCTTCGGTGACTTTGGCGTCGTCGTAGCTTGTTGCAGTGGGAACGATAGGAACGAGCGGGGTGCGCGGCGCCTTACCTCTAAGCTGTGCGGGGGAGCCGGGCTTAGGGGCGCTGGGCTTCGGTGATCCCGGCTTTGGGGCACTGGGCTTAGGTGCCGACGTCTCGGCTGCTTCTTCCGACGCCTCCGCCGCTCGTGGCGCTTCTGCTTCGGTGGCCTGCTCGCTTGCCTCTGCTGAGTCAGGGGCGTGCGTGGCCTGAGGGGATTGAGGGGCCTCAGGCGTTGCAGGGGCCTCGGGCGCGGCGGGGTTCTCGGGGGTGTTCTGGTCGTTCTCGTTCACGAGCTTCTCCTAGGATTCGAGGGCACCGGGGTGCCTCGGACAGGGGACGGGGCATATTGCCTCGCACCAACGGCGGCGCATTGGCCACGGCATTACCTAAAACTGTATCGCGGATAACACTGCGAACGGAATTCGATGCCGTGGCATGGGAAACGCGGCACGATGGTAGGCATGACTGATGTGCGCGCCACCCTCGATTTCGTGCTGTCCCCCTATTTGAGTGCCACGTGCTCGATCCTGAATGACGGAACGGACGCTCTCGTCGTGGACCCCGGGCTCGAGGTCCACGCTGAAGTGACGAACGTGCTCGAGGAGCAGGGCCTCAACCTGCGAGCGATCCTCGTGTCGCACGGCCACCTCGACCACGTTGCCGACGCTGCCCTTCTAGCCTCGCAGTTCGACGTTCCGGTGTACGTGGGCGCTCGCGACGAATACAGGCTTGAGGACCCTATGGGCCAGTTACCGTCGGCATTTACCAACCAGATCCGGCCCCGCTGGGACGCGCGCGGCTGGTCTAAGCCCGCGGACGTGCGCCCGCTTGGGGACGGCGATGCCCTCGATGGGGGGAACCTGCGCCTCGTCGCACACGCGTACCCCGGACACACGGAAGGCTCGACGCTCTATTTCTTCGACGGTCCCGTGCACATCAATCCGCTCGTCGGTGTGACGCCGCGTGCCCTCACCGCGCCCGCCCTGGCCTTCACCGGAGACGTGTTGTTCAAGGGAACGATCGGCCGCACCGATCTTCCGGGCGGCAACCCTGAAGAGATGAAGGCTTCGCTTACGAAGCTTCGAGGGTTCGCTCTTGAGCATGCTGAGGCAGTGATTGTGCCGGGCCACGGCCCCCTGAGCATTTTCCGGGACGAACTCGCGGATAATGGATACCTGCGCACCGCCTTCTGAGGCTGGATCAGCGTAGAAGACACCACAACTTGTCAAGGAGAATAGCCCATGGCGAAAGTGACGCCGCTTTCCGGATTTCCCGAATGGCTCCCTGCCGAGCGACGCATCGAGCAGCACGTGATGGACACGTTCCGGGATGTCGCAGAGCTGCACGGCTTCTCCAATATCGAGACCCGTGCGGTTGAGCCGCTCGACCAACTTCTGCGCAAAGGAGAGACCAGTAAAGAGGTCTACCTGATCTCGCGCCTTCAAGCCGACGATGAGGATCGCGATAAGGAGGGCCAGAAGCTCGGCCTTCACTTCGACCTCACCGTCCCGCTTGCACGGTACGTTCTCGAGAATCAAAACGATCTCGCGTTCCCCTTCCGCCGCTACCAGATTCAAAAGGTATGGCGCGGCGAACGCCCCCAGGACGGCCGTTTCCGCGAGTTTTATCAAGCGGATATCGACATCATTGGGCAAGATACGCTGCCCTCGCACATGGATGCCGACGTCGCGATCGTCATGGCCGAGGTGCTCGGAAAACTCCCGATTCCTGGCTTCACGATCTCGGTGAACAATCGCAAGCTTTCGCAGGGCGTCTTCGAGGCACTGGGGCTCACCGACATCGAAGGTGTCCTCAGGCAGCTCGACAAGCTCGCCAAGGTTGGCGAAGCGGAGGTGCGCACACTCCTTATCGAGCACGCGGGAGCGAGCGAAGAGCAGGCCGACGGCTGCCTCGCCTTCGCGCGGATCAAGGCGACCCATGAGGACCTTGCCGAGAAAGTCAACGCACTTGGCGTCTCGAGCGAGGCGATTACGCACGCACTCGAGGAGCTGAGCTTCGTGATCCGCACCGTCAACGCCTCGGTGCCGGGCGCTTGCATCGCCGATCTCTCGATCGCGCGAGGTCTCGACTACTACACGGGAACGGTGTTCGAAACCTTCGTAGAGGGCCACGAGGATCTTGGTTCGATCTGCTCGGGCGGCCGGTACGACACGCTCGCAACCGACAACCGCCACTCCTACCCGGGCGTTGGTCTTTCGATTGGTCTTTCTCGTCTTGTCTCGCGGCTCGTGACGCGGTCGCTCGCGACCTCCACGAGGGCGGTGCCGACCGTCGCACTCGTCGCGGTAGCGGACGAGGAGCACCGTGAGGCGAGCGTCGACGTCGCACGTGTGCTGCGTTCGCGAGGTATTTCTGCCGAGGTCGCACCGAGTGCTGCGAAGTTCGGCAAGCAGATCAAGTACGCGGATCGCCGCGGTATTCCCTTCGTGTTCTTCCCCTCCGAGGATGGCAGGGGAGAAGTCAAAGACATTCGCAGCGGCGAACAGACCCCGGCCGACGCGCACACGTGGCAGCCATCACAAGACGACATGACCGCGCGTGTGGTGGCGACCACCTCGACCAAATAACCTGAAATAAGAACGCCTTTAAGGGAGTTAGAAACGACATGGCTACCGTAGAAATGACCAAGGAAAACCACGACGAACTCGTCAAAGACGGGATCGTCTTCATCGACTTCTGGGCAGAATGGTGCGGTCCGTGCCAGCGCTTCGCCCCGATTTTCGAGAAGGCTTCGGAGGAGAACCCCGACGTGACCTTCGCGAAGGTTGACACGGAGGACCAAACCGAACTGCAAATGCAGTACGGCGCAACCTCGATCCCCACCATCGTGGCGTACCGCGATGGCATCCCCGTGTTCGGTCAGCCCGGCGCCCTTCGCCAGGCTGATCTTGACTCGCTCATCGCGCAGGTGCGCGGTCTCAACATGGATGAGGTCCGCAAGGCCTACGAAGAGCAGCAGGCGAAACAGGGCAAATAAGCACTTGCTCTCCGCAAGAGGGAAGAGGCTCGCCAGGAACGGCGAGCCTCTTCCCTTTTTGAAAGTGTTCGGTTTTAAAAATGGGGAGCTGTCGGTATAGTGCTGCGCATGATATCGGAAAGCTCCGCAGCCCCTCCCCGTGGCAAACCTAACCGCCAGCAGGCCGTGCTCACCGTTCAGGACAAGACGCAGGTGAGTAAGAATCTCGTGAGGCTCTGCCTTGGCGGCTCTGACTACGTAAAGCTCAATCGCAATTCGTGTACGGATGCTTACGTCAAGCTCCTTTTGCCACGGCCGGGAAGCGGTCTAGCAGCACCCTTCGACATGGATCGGCTGCGAATTGAGGCCCCCGAACTCCTGCCCGCACGTCGCACGTATACGGTCCGCCGCTGGGATGATGCGAATGAACGGCTCTGGATTGACGTTGTCCTGCACAACGCTCCGGGTCAGCACGGCCTTGCATCCGACTGGGCCACACGTGCGCACGAAGGTGACCAAATCGCGCTCATGGGGGCTGGTGGTGGCTATTCGCCGCACCCAGAAGCCGATCTCCACGTCCTCGTGGGGGATCACGCAACAGTCCCGGCGATCGCCGCCGCGCTGGAGGTAATGCCGTCGAGCGCACGGGGCCACGCCGTCATTCACGTCGAGGACGAAGCCGATATTCTCCCCCTCTCTCTCCCGGAGGGCTTTTCGCTCGAATGGGTTGTTGGCGCGCGCGAAGGGCTTCTCGTGGCTGTCGAAACGCTCGATATTCCACACGACATCATCGACAAGCGCGGTGTCCATGTCTTTTGCCACGCCGAACGCGGCCTCACGAAGCAGTTGCGTGCCCATCTCGTGCGCGAAAGGGGCATTGCGCGCGAAGACATTTCGATCTCGGCGTATTGGGCGCTCGGCCGAGTGGAAGATCGATTCCAAGCAGAAAAGCGCGAAGCGATCGGTCGCATCGACCCCGATTGAGGGCGGTCTTGCTACGGCTCGTGCTCCACACCTTGGTGTTTTCCAAGTCCTTGCACTGCCGAGAACATGCTGCGAAGAACAGTCGCTAGTCTCGAAGCATGAACAGCACAGTCACGCAGTTGCCGAGCTGGGCGAGCTCGAGCCCGCTCATGGAGAGCTACTACCTCACGGAATGGAGTGTTCCTGTAACTGATGAGACCGGCGTTTTTGAGCGTGTGAGTCTCGAGGTCTTCCAATGCGGGCTCTCGTGGTCCACGATTCTCGCGCGTCGCGAGGCATTCCGCGAGGTTTTTCACTCCTTCGAGGTGGACCGGGTCGCAGCGATGGGGGAGAGCGACGTCGAGCGCCTTATGGGGGACCGGCGGATCATTCGCAACCGCCGGAAAATTGAGGCGGTTATTGGCAACGCTCGTGCCGCCCAAGCGCTGCGCGATGACGGCACCGATCTTGCACGACTCCTGTGGAGCTATGTCCCAGAACAGACCTACGCGCCCCGAACTCAGGAGGAGATTCCCGCGCGCGATGAGACCTCGGCGCGTATGTCCGCTGATCTCAAGGCGCGCGGGTTTTCATTTGTGGGGCCCACGACCTGCTTCGCCCTCATGGAGGCGATCGGCATCGTCGACACGCATCTCGTCACCTCACCGCGGCGCGGCAGCTCGGGCATATTCGATTCCGACGGTCGCCGCATGGCCGGCGAGGCCGGCTAAGAACGTGTGCGCTCAGGCCGGATTTTTAGAATCGAGATCGACTTCGATCACGCCATTAGTCACTCGTGAGTCGTACACGGGCAGGGTGTAGGCGTCGTTGGCGTAGCACTTGCCGGTTTCGAGATCGTAGACCTCTTTGTAAATGGGGCTCGCGAGTGTCGCACGGCGCGCGCCTTCGACGTCGCGGTCGCCAACGATGCCGCGCGACATGACGCCCTGGTGGGTTCGGGGGTCAACGTTTGACACGACGTAGATCTGCTCGTCCCATGCCTTAACGACGGCGATTTGTTCGGTGCCAAAGAGAGCGGCTTCGGGAAGGTTCGGGTCGATGTCGGTGACCTTGCAGATGCTTTGCCAGTTGCTCATGGTTGTCCTCGCTTGTCGAGCCGCGAGAAGTGCGGCAGTAGGGGCTATAACGGGAATTAACCGCGGTCATTGTAGGGATCTGGCCAGCGGTTTTGCAGACCAAAGTCCCCCGCGCGGGGCGAATGACTTCGCTGTGAAATTCCCTCGTTCTCGTGCCTCTACTGTACTCGAATAACCCACCGCTCATTGTGTAGGGTGGGAAGACGTCTACACCCCTAAGTCTTCGAAGTAGGAGCCGCCTTGAGCACTGCCGACGTAACCCCCAACTCTGAAGCCGCAGGCGAGGAAACCCTCGTCAAGCACGTCGTCGTCGTGGGCGGTGGGCCAGCAGCCCAGCGATTCGCCGAGACTATGCAGGCACGCGACAGGGCCGGCGCTTACAAGATCACCGTGATCTCCGAGGAGAACGTCGAGCCCTACGACCGCGTGAACCTTGCGAAGCGCTGGGACAAGAGCTACGACCTCACCCTCGGCGACCGCTCCCTGTGGGAGGATCCGCGTATCGATCTTCGCCTCGGCGATCGCGTGAACTCGATCGAGCCCGAATCCAAGCTCGTGCGCACCTCTTCCGGCACCGTGTACGGCTACGACGAGCTCGTTCTCGCGACCGGCTCGAATGCCTTCACTCCGCCGATCAACGGCTGGGACACCAAGGGTGTGTTCGTGTACCGCACCGTTGACGACGTCGACGGCATGAGCGCGACGGTTGAGGCGCTCAAGGACGATGAAAAGCGCACGGGTAAGGCCATTGTTCTCGGCGGCGGTCTCCTCGGCCTCGAAGCCGCCGGTGGCCTCGCGAGCGAGGGCTACGAAGTTCACCTCGTTGAGCTCGCCGGATGGCTCATGCCGGCTCAGCTTGACGAAGGCGGCGGCAACCTTCTCAATCGCCTCATCGAGCAGCGTGGCATCGTGCTGCACACGGGCGTGAGCCTCGAGCAGGTGCTCGCCCGCATCGAGTACCGCAAGGGCAATACTGCAGACGAAGAGGCAATTAACGCCGCAGCCTCGAACGTGCGCGGGGTCAAGCTTTCCGATGGCACCGAGCTCGAAGCTGACCTCGTGTGTCTCGCCGTGGGCATTCGACCGCGAGACGAGCTCGGCAAGGTGAACGGCTTCGAAATGGGTCCGCGCGGCGGCATTATGGTCGGCCAGGATTGCCGCACGTCGGTCGAGCACGTGTGGGCGATTGGCGAATGTGCCGCGATGGAGGGCCGCACCATCGGCCTCGTGGCTCCCGCGAACACGATGGCTGAGGTCGTTGCGGATCAGCTCCTCGGCGGCGAAAAACTCTTCGGCGAAATCGACGGTTCCACCAAACTCAAGCTGTCCGGCATCGACGTTGCAAGCTTCGGTGATGCGAAGGGCGCGGAGAAAGACTCACTCGACGTCGTCTACGCCGACCCCACTCGCGGCATCTATCAGCGACTTGTCATGAGTCCCGATGCGGCCGTGCTGCGCGGCGGCATCCTTGTGGGCGATGCCTCGAACTATTCAACGCTTCGCGCTTACGTTGGGCGCGAGCTTCCGGGCGATCCGGCCGCTTACCTGGCGGCAGGCGGCGGCGAAGTGCCCGATTCAGGCGATATGCCCGATGACGTCATCGTGTGCTCGTGCAACAACATCTCGGCTGGCACCATCAAGGCGGCGATCAATGGCGAGGGAGACTTTGCCGAAGCCTGCCATGACATCGCCTCAGTCAAGGCAGCAACCACTGCCGGCACTCAGTGTGGCTCGTGCGTTCCGCTCATGACGAAGATCCTCAGTGCCGAGCTCGCGAAGTCCGGTATCGCGATGTCGCGCGGGCTGTGCGAGCACTTCTCGATGCCGCGTGCGGAGCTGTTCCAGATCGTCAAAGAGCACGACCTCAAGAGCTTCCCCGAGGTCATCGGCCGCTACGGCAAGGGCAACGGCTGCGATGTGTGTAAGCCCGTCGTCGCGTCGATCCTCGCGTCGCTTCGCGACGATTACATCCTCGGCAAAGGGCTCCAGGAGCTCCAGGATACGAATGACCGCTTCATCGCCAACATGCAAAAGGATGGCACCTACTCGGTGATCCCACGTATGCCCGGCGGCGAGGTCAACCCCGAGGCGCTCGTCGTTCTCGCGGAAGTCGCGCGAGACTTCAACCTGTACACGAAGATCACCGGCGCGCAGCGCATCGGTCTGTTCGGCGCCCGCCTCGAGCAGCTTCCGAACATTTGGACGCGCCTCGTGGAGGCCGGGTTCGAGTCGGGCCAGGCCTACGGCAAGAGCCTCCGCGCGGTCAAGAGCTGCGTGGGAACGGACTGGTGCCGTTTCGGTCAGCAGGATTCCGTCGGCATGGCTGTGCTCCTCGAGAACCGCTACAAGGGCCTGCGCTCGCCGCACAAGTTCAAGCTCGGCGTATCGGGCTGTGCACGTGAATGTGCTGAGGCCCGCGGCAAGGACATCGGCGTGATCGCCACCGATAAGGGCTGGAACCTCTACGTGGGCGGTAACGGCGGCTTTACTCCCCGCCATGCCGACGAGTTCGCGCAAGACCTTAGCGACGAAGAACTCGTGAAGGTTATTGACCGCTTCCTGATGTACTACATCTCGGATGCCGATAAGCTCCAGCGCACCGCATCGTGGGTCGAAGCTAGGGGCATTGACCACGTCAAGGAAGCCGTGCTCGAGGATTCCATGGGCATGGGCGAGCAGTGGGAGCACGAGATGCAGAAGTTCGTGGACAACCACAAGGACGAGTGGGTTGAGGCCGTGAAGGATCCCCAGAAGCTTTCGCGCTTCCGGTCCTTCATCAACGCCCCCGACACGCCGGATCCGCTTTTTGCGCGCGTGCCGATGCGCGATCAGAACCGCCCGGCCACCCTCGAAGAGCGCGAAGAGGTCCTCATTTCGGGCCCGGTAATCTCGTTCCGCGATGCCCATGGCCAGGAGGTTTCCGCCGATCAGGTTCTCGAGCGCAAGTAATTGCGTGAAGGCTTCTGATTTCTCAGTCGCACACCAGTGGCGGGGCCGCTTCGTTGATCTGACGGATCACCGCGGTCCCGCCGGTTGGCGTGCTGCGCAGGCGCTTGCCCGCGAAGGCGCCATTGTTTACCTCGGTGACGCGACCCCGCGCGAGCGCGCGTGCAATTTCGATCAACGTGCGCGGGAACTCGGGCACGAGGCGCTCGTGCTTCAGTGGGCGAGCGAGCCACGTGGGCAGATTCGTTCCGACGCTTGCCCGCCTCACGCCGAGAAAGTGACGCTTTCCGAAGACCAGGAACCGTCGGACAATCGCGCCCACGCGCCCGGCGCTGTCACCCTCGTGGGTGGAGGGCCGGGTGAGCCGAACCTCCTGACCGTAGCCGCGCTCAAGGCGATTGTGCGTGCCGACGTCATTCTTCTCGACCGTCTGGGCGTGGCGCTCAATGTCATGGATCTCGCGCCTGGCGCACTCGTTCTCGACGTTGGTAAGGCCCCGGGACGCCACAAAATGTCGCAAGAGCGCATAAACGACACAATGCTCGCCTTTGCGCGCGAAGGGGCGAGGGTCGTACGGCTCAAGGGTGGCGATGTGTTCATTTTTGGGCGCGGGGGAGAAGAATGGCGGTTCCTCGCCGCTCACGGCATCCGCGTCGACATCGTCCCTGGAATCACGAGTGCGCTCAGCGTTCCCGCCCATGCGGGCGTCTCTGCAACCTATCGCAACGTGACGCGCGCGGTCACGATCATCTCGGGCCACCAGCCGTTTAACAATGCCGAGCTTTCGGCCCTCGTCGCGCTTGGCGGCACGATCGTGATTCTCATGGGAGTGGCAACTTTCCCCTCAACCGTCGCGGGCTTGCGAGCGGCTGGCCTGCCGGATTCCACTGGCGTCGCGCTCTTAGAGCAGGGCTACACCGCCCACGAGCGCCACACATTTACAACGCTCGGCGCTGCGATCGAGGATGCCCGCTCGCGCAACGTGACGAACCCGGCGATCATCGTGATCGGTGACGTTGTCAACGTCCGGGAAACCTCGGCAGAATTCACCGAAACAACCCCGCTCGCCGCTACCGAATAAGAGGAGTTCCCATGAGCATCCCTAACCCGACCGCTGCAGCCGAACCGACTGAGCGTCCTCTTGCCGGTCTGCGCGTGGCCGTGACCGCTACACGACGTGCCGACGACCAAATCGCTGCTCTCGAGCGCGCCGGAGCCAAAGCGTTCCACGCTCCCACGATGCGCATCGTTCCAGTCGAGGACGACACGGCACTGATCGAAGAAACCCATGCTCTTCTCGAGGCCGCCCCGCCGACGTTCTTTGTGACGACCGGGCAGGGCATTAATTCGTGGCTCGACATCCTTGAGGATCCTCTCAAGCAGCGGGTCCTCGACTACCTCTCCACGACACAGATCATTTGCCGCGGATCTAAAGGCCGTGGCACCGTTCGCAAGTGGGGTCTTCCTGACGCTCCGAGCAGCGAGAAAGAAACGAGCACGTCGATGGTCGAGCTCGCGCTCGAACTCGGTATCGCCGATGGGCCAGTGGGGCTTCAGCGCCACGGATACGTCCCAGACAAGGCTCTCGCGCCGCTCGGCGACCGTGAACTCTACGTTGTGGCACCGTATCGGTGGGAACTCGCCGAGGACCTCGCACCGGTCCACACTCTCGTGAACGCGATCATCGCACGAGAGGTCGATGCGGTGACGTTCACCGCGGCGCCAGCCGTCGTAGCGCTCTTCCAGGTCGCGGAGGAGATGGGGACTCGCACACAGCTTCTCGAAGCTCTCGACAACGACGTGTGCCCGGTTGCCGTCGGACACGTGACCGCCGAGCCGCTTGAAGACGAGGGGCTGCGCCCGCTTTACCCCGAGCGCGAAAGGCTCGGCGCAATGGTCAAGCTCATGGGAGAAAAGCTCAGGTCTCGCGAGCGTTGAGCCTAGAAAGCGCATCTTCGTAGCGCGCAGCTACGATCGGGGCGAGGGCGTCACCGAGGTGGTCGAGAACCAGCCAGCCCGCGTCCTGGGCCCGCTCGCGCGCCCTATCGAGCAATAAGCCGGGGGCGGCGAATAGGGGCAGCACAGTTCCTGGGCCCTTTGCTTTTTCGAGGCGATCGTTGATGCGCGGCTCGCACGTGGCAAAACGTACGTGAACGCTGCGTCCCGTGCACGCCGAGAGGTCATCGCCGAGCGCTTGAACCGCTTCGTTTGCACCCGGGCGCGACGAGCCAACCGCGAGGAGGATAATCTCGCCGCGTGGATGGTCACCTTCGCCCTGGTCGAGCCGAGTTGCGAGGACGTCCACCATCTCTGCGCCCGTGCCGAGCACCTCGGCCTGCACGAGTTCGATCCCGTGGGCGGCTTTCGCCTCGCGCAGCTCGGTCGGTGCGTCCTCAGTCGCGTGATAGGCCTCGGTGAAAAGAAGCGGCACCGCGACAGCGGAGGAATACCCGTGTTCAGCGAGCATTTTTGCAACCTCGGTAATTGAAGGCGAGGCAAAATCCTCTAGATAGGCAGCGTGAGCCTCGATGCCGAGGCGAGCTCCTGCAGCGGAAACGAGGGACTCGGTCACGGCTGCGGCATCGGGGTTGCGGCTTCCGTGGGCGATACCTATCAATGCGGGGGCATTCGATAACGTCATACCAAAAACCCTACCCGACGTGCGCTTCCTTGATATTTTCGGCGCGCCCCGGCCGGCCGGCGGCAACGGGATCGGATCCCCACATTATGAGTGCTGCCGCGATCGTGCCGGTCACCATGATGCCCGCGAGCACGAGCACCTGGAACCGGCCAGCTTCAAGCGGGGAAGCGCCCGCGAACACGGCACCCACAAACGCCCCTGGCATGGTCACAATTCCCGTGACACGGGTTTGATCCACATTCGGGATGAGAGCCTCGCTCATGGCCCTGGACGCGATATCGCGCACCGCCCGGCGATTCGTTGCACCGAGACCGAGCCACCCCTCGATCTCACCCCAATGCTGCGCGACGTCCTGGCTGAGCCTACGGCCCGAGAGGGTTACGACGCTCATGGCATTACCCGTAATAATGCCGCCGAAGGCGAGAAGGTTTTGTCCCGTGAAGGACAGCGCACCCGTGAGGAAGACGGTAAGAACAGACACCGCTACAGCCGTGCTCATCGAGATCGCGACGAGCACAACGGTGCGGGCATCGCCACCAAGTCGCCTCGACGAGGTCCAGATGCCAAAGCCGAGCATGACGAGCAGCGCGAGAAAGACGTACGCAACGTTCGTGATCGCGAAGCTAAGGACGCTTGCGAGGATCGCAAGCTGCAAAAGTGCCCGCACGAGGGCCACGGCCGGATCCGCCCACTTGGGAATGCTCCACGCACGCCGGAGCGCGAGCGTCAAAGTGAGGCACAGAGCGAGAGCGAGCGCAGTCGCGAGAAGAACAGACGTGCTCACGCCCGACTCCCGAACCTACTGTTTATCGACACCGAGGCGCTCGAGCTCCTCTTCGATGATGCTCGGATCGAGCTTGCGGAAGATCGGCTTTGGTTTCGCGACAGGCGCCCCGACCGTCACCGGGCGGTGGCCCCACGCAGGAACGTTCGTGTAGTCGCCCGTGATAATCGGGTATGAGCCGTCGGCGTCGAGATCGTCGACTTCTTCGATGCGCGGCATCGGCGCAACCTCGAGAGTGCCGCCCAGCACCTTCTCCACCTCGTTCGCGGAGAACGGCAAGAACGGCGCAAGCATGGTGTTGAGGTCAGTCACAACCTGCGCGAGCACGTGAAGGATCGTGAGCAGGCGGGGCCGTTCCTCTTCCGCCTTGAGCTTGAATGGCTCGGTCGCCGACACATAAGCGTTTGCCTCACCCACGAGGTGCATAATCTCGCTAATCGCGGCACGCTGGCGGTGGGTACGGATGAGGGTTCCGACGGTGTCGAAGCCCTCGGTGATCTTTGTCAGTAGGGCGCTGTCCGCTTCCGTGAGCTCGCCAGCTGCGGGAATTTCGCCCACGTTCTTGGCGATCATGGCAGCGGTGCGGTTCACGAGGTTACCCCATCCAGCAACGAGCTCATTATTCGTGCGCGACACGAACTCGCTCCACGTGAAGTCAGCATCCTGGTTCTCCGGGCCCGCCGCGGAGATGAAGTACCGCAGGGCGTCGGCCTGGTAGCGTTCGAGAACATCGCGCACATAGATGACGACGCCCTTGGAACTCGAGAATTTCTTCCCCTCCATCGTGAGGAACTCCGAGCTCACGACCTCCGTCGGAAGGTTAAGCGTGCCAAGCCTGCCGGGCTCGCCGCCCTTGCTGCCGCCCCCGTTGTGGGCGATCAACTCGGCCGGCCAAATCTGCGAGTGGAAAACGATGTTGTCCTTGCCCATGAAGTAGTAGGAAAGAGCCTCCGGGTCATTCCACCACTTGCGCCACGCTTCCGGATCGCCCGTGCGGCGCGCCCACTCAATCGAAGCGGAAAGGTAGCCGATCACGGCGTCGAACCACACGTACAGGCGCTTCGTGGGCTGATCCTCCCACCCCGGAACTGGAATGCCCCAGTCGATATCGCGGGTCATCGCGCGCGGCTTGATGTCCTTGAGGATGTTCTGGCTAAAGCGGATGACGTTCGGGCGCCACAGCCCCGTCGCCTCGCGCCCGTCAAGCCACGCTCCGAGTGCGTCGGCGAGTGCGGGAAGGTCTAGGAAATAGTGCGTGGTTTCGATGAACTTCGGGGTCTCGCCATTGATGCGGGAGACCGGGTCGATGAGATCGGTCGGGTCGAGCTGGTTGCCGCACGCATCGCACTGATCGCCGCGAGCACCCGGCGTTTTACACAGAGGGCACGTGCCCTCGATGTAGCGGTCGGGGAGAGTGCGGCCGGTCGAGGGGGAAATTGCGCCGCGGGTGACCTGCTCAATCATGTAGCCGTTGTCCCGCACGGTCGTGAACATTTCCTGCACGATCGCGTAGTGGTTGCCCGAGGTCGTGCGAGTAAAAAGATCGTAGGAAAGGCCCAAATTGACGAGGTCCTCGACGATCACGCGGTTGTTGCGGTCCGCGAGTTCGCGCGCCGTGATGCCCTCCTGATCAGCGGCCACGAGAATTGGCGTGCCGTGTTCGTCGGTTCCCGAGACCATGAGCACGTCGTGCCCGGCCATTCGCATGTAGCGCGAGAACACATCGGAAGGGACACCGAATCCGGCAACGTGGCCGATGTGGCGGGGTCCATTTGCATAGGGCCAGGCAACAGCAGAAAGCACAGTACTCATAGGGCTCCAATTCTACGACTTTTTATGAGGGAAGCGTCCTATCCTGGGGGCATGAGTTACGACAACGACACGAATGCCACCGGACTCACGCTCGCCCAGCAGAAAATGCGCGAGGCGGGCGTGGCGGAAGCTGCCATTAACGTCTTCAGCGACTTTTACCACCAGCTCGAGCAGGGCGTGACCGGTTCGATCCCTGAAGAGACAATCTCGCCGCTCACCGAGGTGGATCGACTCGCCGATGTCGAGGTTGATCCCGAGGTTGCGAAGGATGCTTTCTCGAAGCTCGTTGTCATCAACCTCAATGGTGGGCTTGGCACCTCGATGGGCATGGATCGCGCGAAGTCCCTGCTCCCTGTACGCGATGGCAAGAGCTTCCTCGAGATCATCGTCGAACAGGTGCTCGCCGCTCGAAAGAAGACTGGCGCCCGCCTCCCGCTGCTGTTTATGAACTCGTTCCGCACGCGCGAGGACACCCTCGAGGTGCTCGCTAAATATCCAGACCTTCAGGTGGGGGATCTGCCGCTCGACTTCCTCCAGAACAAGGAGCCGAAGCTTCGCCGCGACGATCTCACGCCCGTCGAATTCCCCGAGAACCCGGAGCTGGAATGGTGCCCGCCGGGCCACGGCGATATCTACACGGCCCTCCTCACCTCGGGCGTGCTTGACGCCCTGCTTGAGCAGGGCTTTCGTTACGCTTCAATTTCGAATTCAGACAACCTCGGCACCGTTCCCTCGCCCGAGATTGCCGGCTGGTTTGCCGCTTCCGGCGCCCCCTACGCGGCTGAACTGTGCCGCCGCACAGCAGCGGACCGCAAGGGAGGCCACCTCGCCATTCGTAAGTCCGACGGTCGCCTCATCCTGCGCGACACCGCCCAAACCCCGGCGGAGCAAATGGACTACTTCACCGATGAACACCGCCACCCGTTCTTCCACACGAACAACCTGTGGTTTGATCTCGTGAAGCTCAAGGAGATCCTCACCGAGCGTGAGGGCGTCATGGGCCTTCCACTCATCCGCAACGAAAAGACTGTTGATCCTTCCGATAAGTCGAGCACCCCCGTCTACCAGATTGAATCGGCGATGGGAGCGGCCATCGAGGTGTTCGAGGGCGCGACCGCGATTGTCGTGGACCGTTCGCGTTTCCTGCCGGTGAAAACGACGAGCGACCTGCTGCTCGTGCGCTCCGACGTGTATGCACTCAGCGACGAGTTCGCTCTTGAGAAGGTCGTGGACAAGGCGCCGCTCGTCAAACTCGCCGACGGCCCCTACAAGCTCGTGGGTGACTTCGAGAAGCGTTTCCCGGGTGGTGCGCCGAGCCTTAAAGACGCGTCTTCGCTGACCGTTGAGGGGGATTGGACTTTCAATGAGGGCGCCCGTATTGAAGGTGACGTGACCCTCGGAGCTGAGGGCGGAATCCTCCCGTAGTTCCCCTCCTCGAATTGCATAGAGGTTGCGGGGGTTTGGTGCCGGCGTATTTCGCACGCCCAGGCCCCTGTTTCCATGCTACGCCGCCGCCTAATCGTCATTGACGCGTATGGTCGAGGCGAGGCGCCGCTAAGTCGAGCGCATCCCGGCTTGCCAAACTCTCTTCGCCCATGAAGAGCTTCCACAATTTCCAAACACCCGTTGCACAGGCCCTAGCGTTCTGGTTGGCTATGTGACATGGGCCTCGCTCGGGGGAGTGGGGCCTCGTCGAGCTAGATGGGGGAGTGCATGCGGAGCGGGCGGGCACAGGTTCTTGGTGCGTTGAGTGTCGCGGTTGTGGTGGCGGCTGGGTTCGTGGGCTGCGGTGGTGAGTCTGCGGGTGGTCCGACGCCTGCCGCGCAGTCATCCAGTTCTCCCTTGAGCAGTGATGCTGGCGGTGCAGATTCGGGTGGTGGCAGTGATGGCGGTGGTGAAGCGTCCGGCCGCACGCCGAATCTTCCGCCCGAAAACGCGGCGCTCGAGGCTCCTGATTTCAAGGACTACACGGGCATAAAGTACGAAACCGATCAGGGCGCCCAGGAGACAGCTAGGTACTTTGTTGATGGATGTATTACGGGTATGCCACGGGCGATACGGAACCGCTAGGGAACGTGGTTGATTCCCGTCAGTGCGAAAATTGCCAACGTGTTATTGACGGCATAGATCGGTGGCGGAAGAAGTCTAAACATATTTCGCCCGCCGAGATCTCTGAAGATGATATTTGGGTCGTTGAGACTAACGACGACTTCACTCAAGTGGAATATTGGTACACCGTCAACGATGTGGTGGTGACAGAGCCGGGCCTAAGTAGTGAAACGGTTAAATGTGAAAGAAAAGCATCAGCATTTCGCCTCCGTTACCTGAACGGATCTTGGAAGATCCAAGAGGGTGTTTGGAAAGGGGCGGACGGTGTCTCGCGGTAAAATTTTCGGCTTGTTGATTGGTGCGGCAATCGCCATTTCAAGTTGGTCGGCACCGGTCTTAGGTGAAGAGAACTCAGATATTGATTTTGATGGAGTCGCTGAAACTGGATCTTTGATAATCGAGGGTAGAAAACCTGGAGGCCTCATTAATGGCGGGTCAAATGGGCGGGCGCCGGATAAACCTTCGGGCAAGCGTGATGCGGTGACGGATGGCCCGCGGCGGGTGTGGGTGTCGGCGAGTGATCGGGATTTGGGGTGTCGTAGTGGTGGGCCTGATGTGTTTCGGTTGCTTGCTGTGACGTCGTTTTGTCGCACTGCGCGGGCAGCGTGTCCGGTAGCGTTTCCGGGGGCGTCAGTTGTGGTGGGACATGAGGTAGAGGTATCGACGGGGGCGCCGATTTTGGGGACGGAGCGTGTGTCGGGGTGTTCGTCGCCGTCTTTGGGTTCGGGTGG
>OJXV01000073.1_pt1 | contig 28115 bp, 26 predicted proteins | sample 1600801 | NCBI WGS metagenome assembly OJXV01 (sample SAMN04436900, study PRJEB24849) | human gut metagenome | biome: human gut; feature: NICU; material: stool | host: Homo sapiens | place: USA: Saint Louis, MO | collected 2012-03-16 | reverse complement strand
CGTGTAGTACTGAAGGTAGAGTAATTTCGGACGCGGGTTCAACTCCCGCCAGCTCCACCACAAAATAAACCTATCAAGTCCTATGAAAGACTTTAAAGCCTTGAAAATAATGACTTCAAGGCTTTTTTATTGCGCTTTTAACTTCTATCAAACTCTCGAATTTGAGTAGTACGTTTAATAGTTGGCGCTTATTGATTGGTTAAATTGTTGCATTAGTAAAGTGCTTAGTAATCGGTAAATTATCAGCTAAAGGAGAAAAAATGAATATTTTATTATTAGACGGTGGTAAAGATTTCGGACATTCACATGGTGAGTTAAACCACACACTTCACAAAAAAGCGAAAGAAGTTTTGACCGCACTTGGACACAATGTACAAGAAACCGTGATTGATGCCGGCTATGATATTGAAGCAGAAATCGAAAAATTCTTGTGGATGGATGCCGTGATTTGGCAGATGCCAGGTTGGTGGATGCACGAACCTTGGACAGTGAAAAAATACATAGACGAAGTATTCACCACTGGACACGGCAAGCTTTACCATAGTGATGGTCGCCATCGTGTCAATCCGACTGAAGGCTACGGCACAGGTGGCTTGTTGCAAGGCAAAAAACACATGCTTTCGCTTACGTGGAATGCGCCGATTGAAGCGTTCACCCGTGAAGGCGATTTCTTCGAAGGCAAAGGCGTAGATGCTGTGTACATGCCTTTCCACAAACTCAACGAGTTCATCGGTTTGACCCGTCTGCCGACATTCTTATGTAACGATGTAATTAAAAATCCACAAGTAGAACAATACTTAGCCGATTACCAAGCACACTTGGAAAAAGTATTTGGCTAATTGATAATTGAGAAATATTTGTTTAGAAGGTGAGCATTTTGGCTCACCTTTTTTATTTCAAACAGTTATCAAGTATCCTGACGAGTAGAGAGAAAGATGATTTCGTTTATATAAACTTCTTTAAGTTTGGCGTGTCTGCCGCATGCTTAAGTGAAATTAAAGACGAGACTAATCGTGTAGTACTGAAGGTAGAGTAATTTCGGACGTGTGTTCAACTCCCGCCACCCAACCAAAACAAATTCCAAGCAAGTTTTATGAAGACCGATAAAGCCTTGATTCATAAAGTATCATGGCTTTTTTGTTCTCCTTTCAATGCTATCAAATCCTTGAATTTTAGTAACATGGGTAGTAACATTGAGCAGATAAGTTAAATTGAGTGTTGCTAAAATTTATATAATTATCTTATTGTGGAAGTGAGTGCTAGAAAGGGGGTATTTAAGTCCTACAGAACAAGGCTTTTTTCACAATAATTTTATTTGACGTTCTTCGGTCAAAAAATCGGGCGGACTGATGCTAAATATTCATCAAGTGTTTGCAAAATTGGGGAAGGAAATGGCTATTATTTCTGACAGCTCTATCTATACAGTATACAGAATGGACGTTCACGTAAGATGACAATATGTTTTTATCTATGGTCGAGCTATTTTCAGCATGCCAATGAAGATAAAGAAGTGGTGATAACGTAGGAGAAATTAAAGTTAAGTAGGGAAGGGAAATGAAAGGGATAATATATGGCAACGGCTAAAGCAAGTATTTCAGATGTAAATAAGAAAATTTTATGGGGAAAATCAGGGTTAAAGTGTGCAATTTGTAATTGCTCTCTATTGTTAGATTGTGATGAAAAACATATCGGAGAGCAAGCTCATATCTATGGTGAAAAAGAAGGGGCTGCACGTTATGATCCGTCTCAACCAAAATCTTTTGTCAATTCACATAAAAATTTAATTTTACTCTGTGCTAATTGCCACAAATTGATAGACAAAGAGCCTATTGGTGAATGGACTGTTGAAAAATTATTTCAAATTAAGGCTGAGCATGAGAAAAAGATTAGTGATAGAATTCAAGCGCCTAGTCCTCGATTAATTGTAAAAGTGATCGATATATTCTATCAGGCGTTAAGTGATGTTCATCTTGAGGATGGTATTTTACCTACAACGATTCGGCCTTCGAAAGATTATTTGAAAACAACTAAAAATCCTCAAAATCAAATGAAACAAGAGTATGCAGATTATCTCTGTGAAATATACCTTAAAGATACTCGCTCCATTGATGAGTTTTTAGCAAACCCTAATAATGCTCATACGGCAAAATTGTTACAAGATGTTGCACGCAAGATTAATAGAAAATTACACCTAGAGAATAGCGGAAGATTGACAGCTACCTATTTTGACCAATTTTGTGAAGAGACAATACAGAGCCATGAGGAATTGTGGGGAGAGAAAGAGGAAACGTTAAACTTAATGTTATTTTATCTCTATTGGCATTGTGATATAGGAATAAAAGAATGATAGATATCAGACCTAATAAATATACTCACCCAGATAAAGCAATTATTAGTAGTAGCTACATTTTATTAAAGCTATTAATGAAAAAGAAAGTTGTTTCTTTTGATAAGATGCAGAATGCGGTGGCTGATTATACAAAATGTGGAAATATTCTTTTTCTTCCAGCTATAAGTTTGTTGTATCTATGGGGGCTTATTGAGTACCACCCTAAAAATGACACCTTTGAATATATAGGTAAATCATCATGAAATTATCTAAATTATATACTAATCAGCCTAAATTATTTACTCCCATTAGTTTTTATGATGGCTTTAATGTTATTTTGGGTGAAGTGAAAACAACTTTAGATAAGGATACCCATAACTTAGGTAAATCCTTATTGGTTAGTATTATTGATTTTTGTTTTCTAAGAAAAAAAGAATCCTTCCCATTGATTCATGTGGCACAACTACAAGATTTTGTTTTTTATTTAGAGATAAAAATTACAGAAAACAAGTTTGTAACTGTTGCTAGAAGTATTAGTAATCCGACCAAAGTCTGTTTTAAGTATCATTACAAAGCAGATCAAGATTTTAGGGGATTACTAGAAAATGAATGGGATAAGTACAACCTTGCTTTTGCGGCTGCAAAAAATCTCTTGGACGGATTACTTAATCTTCAATTTTTAGGCGATAATAGTTATCGCCGTTTTATTAGTTACTTATTACGCAATCAAACAGATTTTAACGATCCATTTCGTTTATCTTCTAAAAATAGAGGAAAAGATATAGATTGGAAACCGAACCTTGCAAGGCTCTTAGGTTTTAATGAACAGTTATTAATTTCTCTTTATGAAAAAAAAGAACAATTAAAAAAACTAAAAGAGAAACAAAAAGAAATTGAGAAAGAGGCTGAGGCATTAAGTAATGTAAAGACACTTTCAGATGTTGAAGGGGAGATTAATGTTATAAAAAGTCGCATTGAGAATATTGAAACTCAGCTTGAAGTGCTTAATTTTGGTGAGCAAGAGAAGCAAACTATTGCTGAATTAGTTGATTTACTCAATGACAGGATTGCTACTTTAAATGATGAGCTATTTTATGCAGAGAATAGTGAAAAACGTATAACAAAGTCTTTAGAAGAAGATAATATTATTTTTAATCCAGATGAAGCAGCACATCTTTTTAAAGAGGCTGGTGTAATTTTTGAGGGACAAATCAAGAAAGAGTTTTCCGATTTAATTCAATTTCATCGTTCAATTAGTGAAGAAAGAAAATTTTATCTTCAAAATGAACTGACTAAGGTAAAAGAGCTAATTAAGAATACCTCACTAGAACTAGATGAATTGAATAAACAGCGAGCATCAAAGTTAGAGTTTTTGCAGGGCAATGATATTTTCGAAAAATATAAATTACTTTCTAAAGATCTTGTTGACTTAAAAGCAAGACAGCTTCATTTAGAGCAAACTAGAGAATTGATCTATAAAAAAGAGAAAGTAAAAGACCAAATTGCTGAGTTCAATTTAGAGGTTGAAGGAATTGAGAGGGCGATCAGAGAGGATGTAAAACATAATATTCAACCAGAGACAACATTTGGTCAAATTAGACACTATTTTAGTCAGATTATTCAACAAACTTTGAAAAAGGATGCTTATTTGACAGTTAATGTGAATAATGAAGGAAATTTAAATTTTGAATATAAATTCAGCGGAACGGAAGAACATCAAGGACATACTTATAAAAAATTATTATGTATAGCTTTTGATATGGCATTAGCGAGAGTTTATATAGAAAAAGGATATTCTTTGTTTTTATTTCATGATGGGATATTTGAATCATTAGATAATAGGGTTAAAGAACGTTTATTAAATGTTGTTAGAGAATATTCTAGTTATGGGTTGCAGCAAATTATTACGTTAATTGATTCAGAAATACCATTTGGAGCTAAAGAATTTATTAGCAATAATGAAGTTGCGTTAGTTTTGCATGATAGAGATGATTCTGGGAGATTATTTAAAATACCAGCATGGTAATCAATAAAGCGGTCAATTGACCGCTTTATCTTTTCTCGTTTCTCTCTTAAAGCAAGGCTCGTTGTATCATTCCGTGGTAAAAATAATAGAGGAAGTAAACACTTTTATTCAACCAGATTTTGTGAAAGCGCATTAAAAATGAGATAATTCTTAAACCTTTTAAGAGGCGTTGTTGATAAAAATATTTGGAGAAAGCATGGAACACAAACTTGAGGATATCATTGCGATTTTTAATCAATGTTTTGAAGAAGAATATAATACGCGATTAGTTAAAGGTGGGGATGAGCCAATTTACATTCCTGCAAATGATGAGGTGCCTTATCACGCGATTTACTTTGCGAGAGGCTTTTACAGCAGTGCATTACATGAAATTGCCCATTGGTTAGTGGCGGGGAAAGAGCGCCGTAAATTAGAAGATTTTGGCTATTGGTATGAGCCGGATGGTCGTTCTGAAGAACGTCAACGTGATTTTGAAAAGGTGGAAGTGAAGCCTCAAGCATTGGAATGGATTTTAGCCACAGCGGCGGGGTTTCGTTATTTTGCCAGTGCGGATAATTTGAATGGCAATCCAGGAGATACGCAACCATTTAAGCAAGCGGTGTATGAGCAAGTGAAAACCTATGCAGAAAAAGGCTTACCAAAACGTGCCGAAACCTTGCGTCATGCGTTGGCTCAATTTTATGGCACAGAAGATCGAATTGATTTAGCGAAATTTGATGTGACTCGCATCTAAAGTGCGGTCATTTTTAGGCAGATTTTGCGTCTGTCAATTTTCCTTAAAATCGGCTAAAATAGGCCGATTTTATTTTTGGCTTTAACTTTATAAAAATATGAAAGATTCTATTATTGCAAAACTTGAAAGTTTAAAAGAACGTTATGAAGAATTAGAGGCATTGCTAGGCGATGCGTCGGTGATTTCGGATCAGGATAAATTCCGTGCGTATTCTAAAGAATATTCACAACTTGAAGATGTAGTGAAATGTTTTAATCGTTGGAATCAGCTTAATTCTAACATTGCTGAAGCAGAGTTGATGTTAGATGATCCTGAAATGAAAGAAATGGCAGAAATGGAAATTGAAGAATCCAAAGCCGAAATTGAAGAAGTGGAGCAACAACTTCAAATTCTTTTATTACCGAAAGATCCAAATGATGAATATAACTGCTATTTAGAAATTCGTGCAGGTACAGGTGGTGATGAAGCGGGTATCTTTGCTGGCGATTTATTCCGTATGTATAGCCGTTATGCAGAAAGTAAACGCTGGCGTGTTGAAATGCTCAGCGCAAATGAAAGCGAGCAGGGCGGTTATAAAGAAGTGATCGTTAAAGTAAGCGGTGATGGCGTGTACGGTCAGTTAAAATTTGAATCTGGTGGTCACCGTGTACAACGTGTACCAAAAACGGAAAGCCAAGGCCGTATTCATACTTCAGCTTGTACTGTTGCGGTTATGCCTGAATTGCCAGAATCTGAAATGCCGGAAATTAATCCAGCAGATTTACGTATTGATACCTACCGTTCATCTGGTGCGGGTGGTCAGCACGTTAATACCACTGACTCTGCGGTACGTATTACGCACATTCCAACAGGTATTGTGGTGGAATGTCAGGATGAACGTTCGCAACATAAAAACAAAGCTAAAGCGATGTCTGTATTGGCTTCACGTATTGTTCAAGCCGAACAAGAGCGTCAAGCAGCAGAGCAAGCGGATACCCGCCGTAACTTATTAGGTTCAGGCGATCGTTCAGATAAAATTCGTACTTATAACTACCCACAAGGTCGTGTAACAGATCACCGTATCAACTTAACGCTCTATCGCTTAGATGAAGTGATGAACGGCAAGATTGATGAGCTTATTCAGCCGATTATCACTGAATATCAAGCAGATCAATTAGCGGCGTTATCTGAGAGTAATTAATGACCTATCAACAATGGCTTGCCGATGCTGCGCAAGCCTTAAATCAGGTAAATCCAACAGAGAATGGCAAAGTGGATGCGTTAGTGCTATTGCAACACGCAACAGGCAAATCAAGAACGCAAATTTTAGCTTTCGATGAAACTGAAATTGATGAAAAAGTGCGGTTAAAATTGACCGCACTTTTAGATCGTCGTTTAAAAGGCGAACCTATCGCTTATATCCTCGGTGAAAAAGAATTCTGGTCCTTGCCTTTAAATGTGTCTGAAGGAACATTAATTCCTCGTCCAGATACTGAAATTCTCGTAGAAAAAGCATTGCAAATTGCGTTAGAAAAACTGGAAGAAAATCCACCGCACTTTCGTATTCTCGATCTCGGAACCGGCACTGGCGCCATTGCGTTGGCGTTGGCTTCTGAGCTTTCTCCTATTTGTCAAAAAAAGCATATTCAATTGGATGTCATCGGTGTGGATTTAATGCCAGAAGTCGTCAAATTAGCGCAATCCAATGCAGAAAAAAATCAGATCAAGGTGCAATTTTTGCAGAGTCGTTGGTTTGAAAATGTTGAAGGGCAGTTTGATATTATCGTCAGTAATCCGCCTTATATTGATGAAACCGATGAGCATCTTTTCCAAGGTGATGTGCGTTTCGAGCCTCGTTCGGCGTTGGTGGCGGGCGAAAACGGTTTAGCGGATTTACGTCATCTTATTAATAATGCACCAGTACATTTAAAAGATAACGGCTATTTATTGTTAGAGCACGGCTGGAAACAGGGCGAAGAAGTGCGGTCAATTTTCTGGCAAAATCATTGGCAAGGGGTTGCAACCATACGGGATTATGGCGACAATGAGCGCGTAACGTTGGGATATTGGAAGCGGTAATGAAATACGATCAAAAAGCCTTATATGCTGAACTGACTCATTTTTATCTGAGCATTTGTGAGAAAGAGCAACTTGATGAGCCTCGTATAAGAGGGCTCGTGGGGAGTTTAGTGCGTAAAGCTCGCCAAGCTATTCCAGAAGAATGGGATGATAAAGCTAAAATTCATCAACTCTTGCAGCTATTTTATGGCGATTGGGGCTTTCATTGCGATGCGGATAATTATTTCTATGCCCGCAATTTATATCTTCCGTATATTCTAGAAGAGCGTGAAGGCATGCCAGTGAGTCTTGGCGCTTTAGTACTTTATCTCGCCGCAAGTTTAAAATTGCCGATTTATCCGGTGAATTTCCCGACCCAACTGATTTTACGTGCAGAAGTCGATGGTGAAGTAGCGTTTATTGATCCTTGGAGCGGAAAATATATTTCTGTGGATGAATTGAAAAAGCTCTATGAAGGTGCCTTTGGTTTTGGGGCTCAAATTCAACCTGAGGATTTAGCTCGAGCAGATATTCCGATGCTTACCGCACGTTTCCGTCAGCTCGCAAAAAATGCCTTAATTCGTGAAGAACAAAACGATTTGGCTTTTAATTATATCCAATTCTTGTTAGCGGGAAGAAAAGATCCTTACGATATTCGCGATCGTGGGTTAGTGTTGGCGCAAATGGGCGCTTATCCTTCAGCCATTGAGGATTTGGAATATTTTGTGGATCAATGTCCGAATGATCCTACTTCTTCTCTGTTAAAAACTCAACTTTTAGAACTGAAAGGCGAAGCATTGAAAGATGCCAATGCCATCCATTAAAAAGGAAATATTATGCAAAATAAAATTGTAAAAATTGGCAATATTGATGTCGCAAATGACAAACCTTTTGTACTTTTCGGCGGAATGAACGTGCTTGAAAGTCGCGATATGGCAATGCAAGTTTGTGAAGCTTACGTGAAAGTGACTGAAAAGTTGGGCGTTCCTTATGTTTTTAAGGCATCTTTCGATAAAGCTAACCGTTCTTCAATTCATTCTTACCGTGGTCCAGGTATGGAAGAAGGTTTAAAAATTTTCCAAGAGATAAAAGAAACCTTTGGTGTGAAAGTGATTACCGATGTGCACGAAATTTATCAATGTCAGCCTGTTGCTGATGTGGTGGATGTGATTCAGTTACCGGCATTCTTAGCTCGTCAAACTGATTTAGTCGAAGCGATGGCAAAAACGGGCGCAGTGATTAATGTGAAAAAACCACAATTCTTAAGCCCAGGTCAAATGGGGAACATCGTCGATAAGTTTGAAGAATGTGGTAACGATAAAATCATCCTTTGTGATCGCGGTTCAAATTTCGGTTATGATAATTTAGTGGTGGATATGTTAGGCTTTGGCGTGATGAAAAAAGTGTCTAAAGGCAGCCCAGTTATTTTTGACGTGACTCATTCATTACAATGCCGAGATCCGTTTGGTGCCGCTTCTGGTGGACGTCGTGAACAAGTGACTGAATTAGCGCGTTCTGGCTTAGCAATTGGTATTGCAGGCTTATTCTTAGAAGCGCACCCAAATCCAAACCAAGCAAAATGTGATGGCCCTTCCGCATTGCCACTTTCAGCATTAGAAGGTTTTGTCTCACAGATGAAAGCCATTGATGATTTAGTGAAATCTTTCCCTGAATTAGATACGTCTATCTAATGGAGAAGTGCGGTTGAAAACAGCGTTGTTTTTGACCGCACTTTTGTTCTGTAAAAGGAGATGACAATGAATATCGTATTTTTAGACAGCACGGCAATTCCGAAACATATTCCTATTCCTCGTCCAAGCTTTCCGCATAACTGGGTTGAGTATGAATATACTTCTGCAGAGCAAACCATTGAGCGAGCAAAAGACGCGGATATTATTATCACTAGTAAAGTGATTTTAAGCCGTGAGGTGTTGCAACAATTACCTAAATTAAAATTGATTGCTATCACTGCAACGGGCACCAATAACGTGGATTTAGACGTGGCAAAAGAATTGGGCGTGGCGGTTAAAAATGTGACGGGTTATTCTGCCACGACCGTACCTGAGCATGTGTTGGGCATGATTTTTGCGTTAAAACATAGCTTGGCTGGCTGGCAACGCGATCAAATCACCGGCAAATGGACTGAGAGTAAACAGTTCTGCTACTTTGATTATCCCATTACAGATGTGAAAGGTTCAACGTTAGGTGTGTTTGGAAAAGGCTGTTTAGGTACAGAAGTAGGGCTTTTAGCTGAGCTTTTAGGCATGAAAGTCCTTTATGCTGAACATCGAAATGCCACAACGTGCCGTGAAGGTTACACCCCTTTTGAAGACGTGCTAAAACAAGCCGATATTCTGACATTGCATTGTGCATTGACTGAAACAACTAAAAATTTAATCAATCAAGAAACCTTGTCACTTTGTAAGAAAGGTGCGTATTTAATCAATACTGGTCGTGGTCCATTGATTGATGAGCAAGCAGTTTGTGATGCATTAAAATCGGGACAATTAGGTGGTGCTGCATTAGATGTGTTAGTGAAAGAACCACCAGAGAAAAACAATCCACTGATTGAATTAGCGAAAACGATGCCGAATTTAATTATCACACCTCATATTGCTTGGGCGAGTGATAGTGCGGTAACCACGCTAACGAAAAAAGTGACGCAAAATATCGAAGATTTCGTTCAACAATTAAATCAAAAATAATGAATTTACCTATTTCTTTATACGTCGCTCTGCGATATTGGCGCGCTAAAAGCGCTGATCGTTTTGGGCGACTTGTTGCTAATTTGGCAAGCTTTGGCATCGTATTAGGTGTAATGGCGTTGATTATTGTGCTTTCTGTCATGAATGGATTAGAAGGCTATCAAAAACAACAGGTGCTTTCGACAATTCCACATGCGATTGTGAGCCAAGAAGCGCCTATTTCAGCAGAAAAACCGCTTGAAAATACACCGCACTTTGTGCAAAAAGCCGTGCCAATTAATACGACAAATGTTGTGTTTCAAACAGCAAAAGGCGTGAGTGCCGGACAAGTAATTGGCATTCAGTCTTTTTCAGATGATCCTTTACTGGAGGGTTTCGATCTTAGCCAATTTAATCAACTTTTACCGCAAGGTGAGTTCAAGCTAATTATTGGCGATAATCTGGCGCAAAAATTAGGTTTAGCAGTGGGCGATAAAGTTCGCTTAATGATTACTGAAAATAGCCAATATACGCCATTTGGTCGTGTGCCAATGCAGCGTTTATTTACTGTGAGTGAGATTTACTATGATTATGGCGAAGCGTCAGGCTATGAGGTTTTTGCTAATTTAGCAGATATTGGTCGCCTAATGCGTATTCAACCAGGTGAGGCTCAAGGCTATCGTTTATTTCTGGATGATCCTTTCCAAATCACAGAATTGCCGAGTTATTTTAAAGAGAGTCATATCAGCGATTGGCGTGTCCAAAAAGGGGAGTTTTTCCAAGCAGTTCGTATGGAAAAAAATATGATGGGCTTGTTGATTAGCCTAATTATTGTTGTGGCGATTTCCAATATTGTGACCTCATTAAGTTTAATGGTAGTGGATAAACAAGGGGAAATTGCCATTTTGCAAACACAAGGTGTCACTAAATCCCAAGTACGTTCGATCTTTATTTATCAAGGTTTATTGGTTGGACTAGTGGGCACATTGATTGGTGCTGTACTGGGCGTATTAATCACCTTAAACCTTGGGGCAATTTTAAGTGCGGTCAATCCGAACGGTGTTTTCTTGCCGACAGAATTGTCCTTTATTCAAATGATGTTTGTCATTGGATTTTCCTTGTTGCTTTCTTTACTTTCTACACTTTACCCCGCTTATCGTGCGGCAAAAGTAGAACCTGCCGCCGCCTTGAGATACGAATAAGTTTTAATGGTAAATAAATGATGGATGAACAATCACTTTTAGCGCTTGATACACAACATATTTGGCATCCTTATTCTTCAGTTTCTTCTGATATGCCGCTTTATGCGGTAGAACGTGCAGATGGCGTGATGATAACCTTAAAAGATGGTCGTCGTTTGATTGATGGCATGTCTTCTTGGTGGGCGGCGTTACATGGTTATAATCACCCTCGTTTAAATGCGGCTGCACAGAATCAGTTGGCAAAAATGAGCCATATTATGTTTGGAGGATTTACCCACGAACCTGCGGTGGAATTAGCTCAATTATTGGTAAAAATTTTGCCAAATGGATTAGATAAGATCTTTTTTGCTGATAGTGGTTCTGTTGCAGTAGAAGTGGCGATGAAAATGGCTATTCAATATCAGCACGCTAAAGGGGAAGTACAACGGCAAAAATTCGCTACCATCCGTTCTGGTTATCATGGTGATACTTGGAATGCGATGTCAGTGTGTGATCCAACCACAGGGATGCATCATTTATTTCATCATAGTCTGCCCATACAATATTTTCTTCCTCAACCCAATATTCCATTTAATGAATCTTGGAATGATAGTGCGATTGAACCTTTAGCTGATTTACTTAAGAAAAAAGGTAGCGAAATTGCCGCACTTATTTTAGAGCCTGTGGTGCAAGGCGCGGGCGGTATGTATTTTTATTCGCCAACTTATTTAGTGAAAGCACAAGCGCTTTGTAAACAATATGGTGTATTGCTAATTTTTGATGAAATTGCCACGGGTTTTGGCCGTACAGGGAAATTATTTGCTGCCGAGCATGCTGGAATTTCGCCAGATATTATGTGTATCGGTAAAGCCTTAACAGGTGGTTATTTAACTTTATCTGCAACCATTACGACCACTGAAATCGCGAAAACTATTTGTGGCGGTGAGGCTAAATGCTTTATGCACGGACCCACTTTTATGGCAAACCCGTTGGCCTGTGCAATTGCGGCAGAATCTATCCGTTTATTATTGGAAAGCCCTTGGCAGCAAAATATTCAGCGAATTGAGTCTTCCTTAAAACAACAACTTTTGCCTTTAGCTGAAAAAGATTATGTCAAAGAAGTTCGCGTATTAGGGGCAATTGGGGTGGTTGAAATGAAAAGTGCGGTAAATATGAAAACTTTAGTCCCACGTTTTGTGGAACAAGGTGTTTGGATTCGGCCTTTCGGAAAATTGGTTTATATTATGCCACCATTTGTGATTAAAGATGATGAACTTCAGAAATTAACGGAAGGCATGATTCTGGCTTTAACGCAGGAATATGAACATTAGGATAAAAAATGGATGTTTTCAAACAACAACTGGAAAAGCTTAGCACACAAAATCAATATCGTTCAATTCCAGATTTAGTTCATCAAGGACGATATATTATGCGAGAAAATCGCAAAATGTTGAATATGTCATCTAATGATTATTTAGGTTTGGCATCAAATGAAAATTTGCGCCAGTCTTTTTTACAGCAATATGGCGATAATTTCCCTTCTTTTACCAGTTCTTCGTCTCGTTTATTAACGGGAAATTTTCCTGTTTATACCGATCTTGAGCAGCTTATTGCTCAATGTTTTCAACGAGAAAGCGCTTTATTATTTAACAGTGGCTATCACGCCAATCTTGGTATTTTACCGGCGTTGACGACAACAAAAAGTTTAATTTTGGCAGATAAATTAGTGCATGCCAGCATGATTGATGGCATTCGTTTAAGCCAATGTGAGTTCTTTCGTTATCGTCATAATGATTATGAACATCTAAAGAGTCTGCTCGAAAAAAACGCCAGAAAATTTGACCGCACTTTTATTGTAACGGAATCGGTTTTTAGTATGGATGGCGATGTAGTTGATTTGAACTATCTTGTTCAATTAAAAAAACAGTTTCCAAATACTTATCTTTATGTGGATGAAGCCCATGCAATAGGTGTTTACGGTAAAAACGGATTAGGTATTGCCGAACGAGCTAATGTGATAGCTGATATAGATTTATTGGTTGGCACTTTTGGCAAAGCCTTAGCTTCAATGGGCGCTTATGTCGTCTGTGATCAAATATTAAAAGAATGTTTGATTAATCAAATGCGTCCATTGATTTTTTCAACCGCACTTCCGCCGTTTAACGTGGCTTGGACTCATTTTATTTTTGAACGATTACCACAACTTTCAAAAGAAAGAACGCATCTTGAGCAGTTAAGTGCATTTTTACGCCAAGAAGTGGAGCATAGAACGCAAATAATGCCAAGCCAAACTTGCATCGTTCCCTATATTTTAGGTGAGAACGAAGCAACCCTTGCTAAGGCGAAAGCTCTGCAAGAGCAAGGTTATTATTGCTTGCCGATTAGACCACCGACAGTACCAAAAGGTACATCCAGAATACGATTATCTTTGACGGCAGATATGACAATGGATGAAGTAAAACAGTTTGTGGCATGCTTATAAGGAAATAATGTGAAAACGAAATTTTATGATCATCAAGGTGAGCATTTAATAGTTTATTTTGCTGGTTGGGGGACACCTCTTGATGCTGTGGCTCATTTGATTTTGCCAACAAATCACAATTTATTAATTTGCTACGATTATCAAGATTTGACGTTAGATTTTGATTTTTCTGCTTATCAGCAAATTCGTGTAGTTGCATGGTCAATGGGGGTTTGGGTGGCAGAGCGAGTATTACAAGGAATTACCTTACAATCTGCAACAGCAGTGAATGGTACAGGTTTACCTTGTGATGATAGCTTCGGTATTCCTTACGCTATTTTTAAAGGTACGCTAGAGAATCTCGAAGAAAATACTCGTTCAAAGTTTGAACGTAGAATCTGTGGTGATAAAGTATCTTTTGAACGTTATCAACAATTTTCTGCACGACCATTTAACGAAATTCATCAAGAACTCACCGCACTTTTTGCGATGATTCAGCAAGATAAAGGCACAGATCTTATTCACTGGACAAATACATGGATTAGTTCTCGCGATAAAATTTTTACACCAGCTAATCAGCACCAATATTGGGCATCGCGTTGTGCGGTTCAGGAAATAGAAGGTGAGCATTATGTGTTTTCAAGATTTACCCACTGGTCGGCATTATGGAATCATTAACTTCCGTAGATAAATCGCGCATTAAACACGCCTTCCAAAAAGCCTTAAATAGCTATGATGAACATGCATTAATTCAACAAAAAATGAATATTAAGTTAATGATGCATTTGCAAGACTATTTACCAAATGGGTCACTAGATAGCGTTTTGGAACTCGGTTGCGGTTCTGGTATGTTGAGTACGTTGTTGCAAAAACAGATTTCAGCCAATTATTGGTTATTTAATGATTTGTGCGATGTGCATTCTCTACTCGCTGAAAAACTAATTCAACCCTTTGATTTTTATTGTAGTGATGCAGAGAACTTTCCTTTTCAACGACGATTTGACTTGATTGCAAGTGCATCAGCTGTACAGTGGTTCCATCATCCTGACAATTTTATTTCCCATTGTAAAACAGGATTGAAACCTAATGGTTTATTGGCGATGACGAGCTTTGGTGAAGATAATTTAAAAGAGATTCGCCAAATGACGAATGTGGGGTTAAGTTATCCGAATTTATCTCAATGGCAAAATTGGTTAGCCAATGATTTTGAGCTTTTATGGTGTGACGATTTTAATGTAATACTAGACTTTGATACGCCATTGGATGTACTCAAACATCTGAAATATACAGGTGTAACAGCGACTAACCAGAAAAATTGGACAAGAAAAAATCTCAACAAATTTGTTGATGATTACTTACAGGCTTTTAGTTTGCCATCGGGTAAAGTGGGCTTAACTTATCATCCATTGTTTTTTATCGCACGTTATTCTCATGCTGGAAATTAGTAAGGCGTATTTATGGGCAAGGTTATTTTTGTATCGGGCATTGATACCGATGTAGGTAAAACGGTTGCAACAGGCATTTATGCTAAAAAGTTGATGGAACAAGGCTTTTCCGTTATTACACAAAAAATGATTCAAACAGGCTGTAAAAATATCGCTGATGATTTGCTTGTACATCGAAAGATTCAAGGGATTGATTTGACAGCAGAAGATTTACAAGGCGACACCTGTCCTTATCTTTTTGAATACCCTTGTTCTCCTCATTTAGCTGCAAAGCTCGAGGGGCGAGAAATTAATGAAAAAATTATTGAAAAATCCACCGCACTTCTGGCAGAGAAATATGATTATGTGCTGCTGGAGGGGGCTGGTGGATTAATGGTGCCTTATTGTGACGAGGCGACGACGTTACATTATATCCAGTCAAACAATTACCCGTTGATTTTAGTGACATCGGGAAAATTAGGTAGTATTAACCACACATTATTAAGTTTAGAGGCCTGTCGTTCTCATGGTGTGCCAGTGCTAAGCGTAATGTATAACGGTTATCCAGAATACGATTCTATCATTAGTCAAGAGACGCAAGGTTATTTAAAGGGTTATCTTAAAAAATATTTTCCTGAGACGGGATTTGAATGCTTTGAGCGTATTGAAATTTAAGCTCAGGAAAAAGTGTGATAGACTCGCGCAAGTTTTTAATGAGATGATTTGCTGCTAAAGTGCGGTTAAAAAGAGTAAAAAATGAATAACTATTTATTAAAATGCGAAAACATCAATAAATTTTATCAAGAAGGTGAAAATCAAACGCAAGTGTTAAAAGGTGTTTCTTTTTCTATGGAACCCGCAGAGTTGGTTGCGATTGTAGGAAGCTCAGGTTCAGGGAAAAGTACTTTATTGCATACTTTAGGGGGACTTGATCAGCCAAGTAGCGGGGAAGTGTTTATTAATGGACAATCCTTACAAAAAACATCGGCTAATGAATTATCTGCTTTGCGTAATCGTTATTTAGGATTTGTGTATCAATTCCATCATTTAATGGCGGATTTTACCGCACTTGAAAATGTGATGATGCCGATGTTGATTGGTCATCAAAATAAAACAGAAGCGAAAGATCGTGCCGAAAAAATGCTAAGTGCGGTGGGATTAAGTCATCGCATTACTCACCGTCCATCAGCACTTTCGGGTGGTGAACGTCAACGTGTCGCGATTGCCCGTGCTTTAGTGAATAATCCATCGTTAGTTTTAGCGGATGAGCCCACAGGGAATCTCGATCACAAGACTACAGAAAGCATTTTTGAACTCATTCAACAACTTAACCAAGAGCAAAATATCGCTTTTTTATTAGTCACTCACGACATGGGGCTTGCTGAAAAATTATCACGTCGTTTAGTCATGCAAGATGGTATTTTGAAGGAAGGTGTATAATGAATACGCCATTTTTTATTAGCTGGCGTTATCAACGTGGTAAGCAGAAAAATCCTTTAGTTGCGTTAATTTCAAAATTCTCTGCAATTGGTATCGCCCTTGGTGTAGCAGTGTTGATTGTGGGGTTAAGTGCCATGAATGGGTTTGAGCGTGAATTAAACTCGCGCATTTTGGCTGTCGTGCCGCATGTAGAAATTACAGTAAATCCACAGGGTAATGACCCCACATTAAATCATTGGCAGAAGTTAGCCGAACGTCTAAAAACGAACAAAAAAATTACCGCACTTTCACCTTTTGTGAGTTTTACTGCCTTAGTTGAAAATGGCAATAAACTTAAAGTTGTACAAGTGAAAGGGGTCGATAAACAAGCTGAAGATCAAGTGAGTTCTCTTAGTAAGTTTGTGGAAGGCGATGGCTGGCAAAAATTCGCAGAAGAAGGCGGATTGGTGCTGGGCTCTGGTATTGCCAAAGCGTTAGATGTTAAAGCAGGCGATTGGGTGTCGTTATTAATCTCTCAACCGAATGGCGAAGATCAAATGGCGCAACCTAATCGTGAGCGTGTTCAAGTGACCGCTATTTTACGTTTAGATGGTCAGTTAGACCATAGCTATGCCTTACTGGCATTACCTCAAGCGCAAGAATTAATGGGGTATCGCGAAGATCAAATTACGGGTGTCGAATTGAAAGTTGATGATCCATTCAAAGTACAAGAAATGGATTATTCGATGCTAAATGATTATCCACAACTGCTTTACATTCAAAACTGGGTGGCAAAATTTGGTTATATGTATCGTGATATTCAGCTTATCCGTACTGTGATGTATATCGCGATGGTGCTTGTAATTGGGGTGGCGTGTTTTAATATCGTTTCTACCTTAATTATGGCAGTAAAAGATAAGCAAGGTGATATTGCGATTATGCGAACCTTGGGAGCAAATAATGGCTTTATTAAACAGATCTTTATTTGGTATGGTTTGCTTGCAGGGATGAAAGGGTGTTTGATTGGTATTGTGTTAGGTGTTGTACTTGCTCTTAATCTCACTCCGATTATTCAAGGCATCGAGACATTACTCGGTAAAAAACTGTTATCAGATGGCATCTATTTCGTTGATTTCTTACCAAGCGAATTACATTGGTTCGATGTTGTATTAGTTCTTGTGGCGGCATTGGTATTGAGTTTACTTGCCAGTCTTTATCCAGCCAGTCGAGCCGCGAAGTTACAACCGGCTCAAGTATTGAGTAATCATTAATAAACAATCAGGGATTAAGCATTTAATCCCTGATTTTTTTATTGTTCAACCGTTAATCATTATTGGTTTTCTTTATCTGTTTTTAATAAGCCAGATGAACCTTCAGAATAATCGCGTGGTGGCTCTTCAGATTTACTTTCTGATGAGGCAGTCACTAATTGCTGGGTAAATAAACCTTTGTCGGCGGGTTTACTACCAAGTAAGGCTTCAGATGAAGCGGCATAGTGGCGGTATAGTTTTTGATAATCACCAATTAAGGTTTTAAATAACTCGGCACTTTCTGCGAAATGTTTTTCAAGCTGTGCTTGTTTATCGCTTAATTGTGTTTTCACTTCTTTTAGTTCAGCTTCGGTCTGAACTTGTTTTTTTACAGAACCTTTTGTTAAACGTAATAATAAATAGCCTAAGATTACGCCAACTACAAGCCCAATCACAGCAGCTTGCCACATTTCTGGTGTCCATGATTGCATACATTACTCCTTCTTTTGAATTCAGTGTTGAGTGTAAAGGAAAACCGAAAAACTTTCTTTGCGGTTGATCACATTTTGAAAAAGCTTGTTTATACAGCCGCAATAATAACGATCTCAACTTTCCAATCAGGATCTGCAAGTTTTGCTTCTACCGTTGCTCGGCTTGGTGGATTTTGGCTATCGACCCATTCATCCCATGCTTGGTTGAGTTGAGCATAATCGGCCATATCAGCAAGGAAGATTTGAGTGGTAAGAATTTTGCTTTTTTCAGAACCAATTTCTGCCAATAATTTATCGATCAGTGAAAGGACTTCTTTGGTTTGTTCATAAGCATTTTGCTTAACCGTTTTTTCCGGTACTTGGCCTGCGAAATAGGCGGTATTGTTATGAATGACCACTTCAGAAAAGCGTTTGCTTGGTTGAATGCGTTGAATCGACATAATGACTCCTTTTTGATGAAGATAATTCCATTCTAAAGGCGGTTTTAAACTTTGTAAATCAAGAAATTGTGGGATAAAATAACTGAGAATTTTTATCAACTAAAGAGAACTATGAAACTCCTGATTTCGAATCAATATGGCGCCATTGTGATGGCATTATTGCCTTTTGTTTATGGTATGTTATTAGCTTCACCTGTTTGGGCGCATTTCTTTTTGCTTTTAGCTTGGTTCACCATGTATTTGCTGAGTTACCCAATGCTTAGTCTCTTTAAGGGCAAAAATATGGCGGAATATAAAAAGTGGACCATCATCTATGGTGTTGCAGCTTTTTTATTTGCGCTTCCTGCCATTTTTTATAACTGGCAAATTCTTTTTTTTATTGCCGCCATGTTTCCTTTTGTATTGGTGAGTATCTATTACACCAAGAAAAAAGATGAACGTAATCTTCTCAATGATTTGGCTGGTATTGCGATTTTTGCCCTTGCAGGCATGGGATCCTATTATTTTTCTGACCGCACTTTTGATGAAAAAATCTGGTGGGTGGCACTGTATCCAAGCTTATTTTTTATTGGTACGACACTTTACGTCAAATCAATGATGCGAGAACGTAAAAATCCGCTTTATCTCAAAGCCTCTATTATTTTCCATGTGCTTTGCGTGCTTGGCTGCTTGTTTACCCAACAATATGTCTTATCACTTGCTTTTGTGCCGGCGTTAATTCGTGCGATTTATTTACCCACCAAGAAACTTTCCGTGAAGCAAGTCGGTCTAATAGAATTCGGAACATCCGCAATTTTTTTGATTATTTTATTGATAGCGACGTTATAAGATGAAGACATTAGCCAAACTTTTACTCCTCACCACGCTCACCTTAAGCAGTTCAGCATTTGCCATGAAAACCATTGATTTGGTCGATAAAGCGCAAATGACGGATCAGCAAAAAATGGATCAGGCACAAAAACTGGCTGAGAAACAAGATTGGAAAGCCGTTTTTGAAATTATGTATCCTCTTGCGCTGGAAGGTAATTTACAAGCACAAAGCAATTTAGGGATGCTTTATAATTTAGGTCGCGGAGTGGATGAAAATAAAGAATTAGCTTATTGGTGGTTTAGCGAAGCTGCTGAGCGAGGCAGCATTAAGGCTATCAATAATTTGGCAGTGATGTATTTCAACGGTAACAACTATGTGAAACAAGATACTGCTCAAGCGATTAAATTATTTGAAACCAGTGCGACAAAAGATCCTGATGCTATGCTTACATTAGGAGATATTTATACCAATCAGAAAGAATTTACTAAAGCCTTTGAATGGTTTCAAAAAGCCGCAAATGCGGGTAGTAATGAAGGAAAATTCCGTTTAGCTCGTTTGTATGAAGAAGGGATTGGAACACAAGTCAATATTGGTTTGGCCAAGTTGCTCTATTTAGAAATTATGAATACAGCAAAAAAAGAAGAAACTAAAGAAATTGCCAGACAGCGATTGCAACGTTTAAGTTTATATTAAGAAAAAGTGCGGTTGATTTTAACCGCACTTTTTATTTCACCTCTGCACCTTTCAACCAGCGTCTGACCCAACTGCGGTTTGGCATCAAATTGTGAATCAGATCTTCGCTCATTGGTAAGGGCTCACCATAAATTAAGGAAGCAAGCGTTTCCCCTAAAAATGGCGCAGAAGTTAATCCTCGTGAGCCTAATGCACCGATTAAATAGAGATTAGGGTAGTTTGTAGCCTGTCCTATTGGCTGTTTACGGCGCCGTAAATTAAACAAATTCTGATATTGTGTCTGCTGTGCTGAAAAATGAGGAACAGCCCCCATCATTGGCGTAAGATCACGTACCGAACAACGCACACCGATTCGAGCAAGATTACCTGATGTATCCACTTCTTTTGTCCAATCTTCAGGAATATTTTGCTGAATTTTTTGTTGGTTTTCTTGTTGTTCGGTTAGGCTAAATTCACGAGTCGCATTATCACGAACATGACTTGCGCCAATACAATGACTAGCTTTCGCTTGATCGACTGGCGTAAGATAGCCGTCATAGCACAACACAGTTTTGAGTTTAAGTAAGTTTTCCGATGTCGGAATTTGGCTCACTTGCCCGCGAACAGGATAGAGTGGGAGTTTTTGTGTTTGTTCAAACTCAGTAAGTTTATGTCCGTTTGCTAAAACAACCAATTCATGGCTGAAAGTTTCATTTTCAGCAGTTTTGAGTTGCCAACCCAGTTCTGTTTGCGAAAGTGCGGTTACTTTTTGTGATCTTTTAATTTGGACGCCTTGTTTTTCTAAAAAGGCAAAAGCATGCTGAACTAACTGACGAGGAGCAAGCCAAGCGCCTTGAGGAATAAAACCGCCACCAAAAGGTAATGGTAAACCTATTTTTTCGCTTAATTCAGTTTGGCTTAATGACTGATATAAATCAGAAGGCAAGTTAAGCTCAGCGATTTTATTTAATTTACTTTCAGCTTTCTCATTGTAAGCACAAAGCGAGACACCGCAGAGCTCATGTTCAAATTCAATTTGTTGTTGAGTTGCCCATTGTAGGAATTGATGGCCATAGGCGAAAGCATGAATATAAAAACGAATATTGCGCTCGTTATCATCGCTTAGTTGCGGATAAAAGGCGCCTTGTTTATTGCCAGATGCATTGAGGGCAGTTTGCTCATCTTCGCAATAAATTGTGATTTTAGCCCCACGTTTAACCAATGAAATAGCTGTGCAAAGAGAGGCAATCCCGCCACCAATAATGGCAATATCTTGTTCTTTGAGATTGGCTGGCTGACTATGAAACCAAGGTGCTGAAAGTGCGGTCAGTTTTTCGTGAGTTTTTTGACCGGAAAGACATTCCCGTTTTTTACCAAAGCCTTTGCGTTTTGTCATATCAAAGCCTGCAGTTTCTAAGCCTTTTCTCACTGCACTTGCCGCAGTAAAGGTCGCAAAGGTGCCTTGAAACTTGGTAAAACGAAACATTTGCTGATAAAGCCGCTCATTCCACATGTCAGGGTTTTTACTCGGTGCAAAACCATCTAAAAACCACGCATCAATTTTACCATTCATATAATCGCCCAGTTGCGGCAGATTTTCAGCCACATCACCAAACCAAAGATCTAACGTGGTTTCATCAAAATGAAAACGATAGCAACCTTGAATGGGATTAAGCCAACGTTGTTGTAAATGCTGAGTAAGACGAGAAAATTGCGGATAGGCTAAATGAGCTTGCTGTAATGCATCGAGTGGCAAAGGGTATTTTTCAAAAGAGATAAAATAAAGGCGTTTTAAAGGCGAATCAGGGTATTTGTGACGAAATTCACGGAATAGCGTAGTCACTGCAAAGAAATTTAATCCAGTGCCAAATCCCGTTTCAGCAATAACAAAATGGGCTTCTTGATAATTAACCCAGCGCTCCCACAACTGATTACCTTCTAAAAATACATAATGGGTTTCCGCTAAGCCATCTTGATTAGAAAAATACACGTCATCGAATTTATCTGAAACTGGCGTATTCTCTTCGTTAAAATGAATTTTTGCGTGCTGAATGGTGAACATGTGTTAGCCCTTTTTTGCCTTATCAAATTCTTTTATAATAGCATGGAAATTTTGAGTCGGTTAAAACTTAACTGGTCGAACAAATGAATTATTGCTTGCAATATTTTCATTTCATAGTAAATTGCGTTCAGCTAACAACTGTAAGTTGAATTAAATTTCCCCTAAATCATAAGGAATAAAGAATGAAAAGAGCTGTAATTACTGGTTTTGGTATTATTTCAAGTATCGGTAACAACAAAGAAGAAGTTTTAGCTTCATTAAAAGCAGGTAAATCTGGTATTGAAGTCGTGCCTGAGTTTGTTGAAATGAAAATGCGTAGCCATGTTGCGGGCACAATCAAACTTGATCCAAGCGAGCATATCGATCGTAAAGTGTATCGTTTTATGGGTGATGCGGCAGCTTATGCATACCTTTCTATGCGTGAAGCGATTGAAGATTCAGGTTTAACAGAAGATCAAGTTTCAAATGATCGTACAGGTCTTGTAATCGGTGCAGGTACCGGTTCAGCGCACAACCAATTAGTCGCTTGTGATGCAGTGCGTGGTCCACGCGGTGTGAAAGCAATTGGTCCTTATGCAGTAACTAAAACCATGGCATCAAGTGTGTCAGCTTGTTTAGCAACCCCTTACAAAATTCGTGGTGTAAACTACTCAATTAGTTCTGCATGTGCAACTTCAGCACACTGTATCGGGCACGCAGTTGAATTAATCCAATTAGGTAAACAAGATGTGGTTTTCGCGGGTGGTGCGGAAGAATTGTCTTGGGAATGTGCAACTGAATTCGATGCGATGGGGGCGGTTTCAACTAAATACAATGATACCCCAGAAAAAGCGTCTCGTGCTTACGATGCAAACCGTGATGGTTTCGTTATCGCAGGTGGTGGTGCAGTTGTCGTTGTTGAAGAATTAGAACACGCATTAGCACGTGGAGCAAAAATCTACGCAGAAATCGTAGGTTATGGCGCAACCTCTGATGGTTATGACATGGTTGCACCAAGCGGTGAAGGTGCAGAGCGTTGTATGAAACAAGCGATGGCAACTGTGGATACTCCAATTGATTACATCAACGTACACGGTACATCAACACCAGTTGGTGATGTAAAAGAATTAGGTGCAATTAAAAATGTATTTGGTGACAAAATTCCAGCGATTTCTTCAACCAAATCAATGACTGGTCACTCTTTAGGTGCTGCAGGTGCACACGAAGCAATCTATACCTTATTAATGCTACACAATGACTTCATTGCACCAAGCATTAATATCGAAACATTAGACGAGGCGGCAGAAGGCTGCAATATCGTGACTGAAACAAAAGAAAATGCAGGCTTACAAACTGTAATGTCAAACAGCTTTGGTTTCGGTGGTACAAACGCGACTTTAGTGTTCAAACGCTATAACGGCTAATTAAAAAACTCATAAAATCTAACCGCACTTTGAGTCTTCCAAGTGCGGTTTTTTCTTATCATTAATTCTTTTCCTTCCGCTCATAAGAGAAAACAACATTTAAAATGTGATCTAGTTCAAATTTCCGAACAAAAGAATAAAATTTTTTTATTTTTATAAAACTCTATATAAAAATGCAATTCTCTATATTTTTTGACTTTAATCTTTATTAAAAACTTTATTTTTTAATTTATCTAGATTTTAATGCTTTTAAATTTGTTTTTTTAGACTTTTACAATGCTAGACAAGTTATTTTCTTTCGGTATGATGTTTCCATTGTTTTGACAACGAATCGTAGTAATAAAAGTGCGGTCAGTTTTAGGAGTAAAATATGAAGAAATTATCCGGTGCGGAAATGGTGGTTCAGTCTTTGCGTGACGAAGGCGTTGAGTATTTATTTGGTTATCCAGGCGGTGCCGTATTGGATATTTATGATGCAATCCATACCCTTGGTGGGATTGAACATATTTTAGTCCGTCATGAACAAGCGGCGGTGCATATGGCTGATGGTTATGCACGAGCGACCGGTAAAGTAGGTTGTGTGTTAGTGACATCTGGTCCAGGTGCAACCAATGCGATTACGGGGATTTTGACCGCTTATACTGATTCTGTACCAATGGTGATCATTTCAGGTCAGGTAATGAGTAGCTTAATTGGCCGTGATGCGTTCCAAGAATGTGATATGGTGGGAATTTCTCGCCCAGTGGTTAAACACAGCTTTATTGTTAAGAAAGCAGAAGACATTCCGGGGATCTTGAAAAAAGCCTTTTATATCGCTTCAACAGGCCGTCCTGGTCCCGTTGTTGTAGATATTCCAAAAGATACGGTAAACCCAACATTAAAATATCCTTATGAATATCCAAAATCTGTTGAGCTTCGTTCTTATAATCCAACAGTAAACGGTCACAAAGGTCAAATTAAGAAAGCGTTAAAAGCATTATTAGTGGCTAAAAAACCGGTTTTATTCGTAGGTGGTGGTGCAATTGCTGCAGGTTGTCATGAAGAATTAACACAGTTCGCACAACGTTTAAATTTACCGGTAACTTCATCGTTAATGGGGTTAGGTGTGTATCCAAGTACCGATAAACAATTTTTAGGTATGCTTGGGATGCACGGGACTTATGAAGCCAATACAGCCATGCATGAAAGTGATTTAATCCTTGGTGTTGGCGTTCGTTTTGATGACCGAACCACTAACAACTTAGATAAATATTGCCCGAATGCAAAAGTGATTCAGATTGATATTGATCCAACCTCTATTTCTAAAAACGTACCAGTAGCCATTCCAATTGTAGGTAATGCGAAAAATGTATTGGATGAGTTCTTAAGCTTATTAGGTGAAGAAATTGGTTCGCGTCCTCAAAACCAATTAGAAGATTGGTGGAAACAAATCGACGAATGGAAAGCAAAAAAATGCTTGGATTTCGACCGCACTTCTGGCGTCATCAAACCACAGCAAGTGATGGAAGCCGTGTATCGTATTACAAAAGGCCAAGCTTATGTGGCATCGGATGTAGGCCAACATCAAATGTTTGCCGCATTACATTATCCGTTTGATTTACCACGCCGTTGGATCAATTCAGGTGGTGCAGGTACCATGGGCTTCGGTTTACCGGCTGCATTAGGGGTAAAACTTGCGCATCCTGAAGCTACCGTGGTTTGTGTAACGGGTGATGGCAGTATTCAAATGAATATCCAAGAGCTTTCAACTGCAACACAATATGGTATTCCTGTTGTGGTAATTTGTTTGAACAACCACTTCTTAGGCATGGTAAAACAATGGCAAGATTTGATTTACTCTGGCCGCCATTCTCAAACTTATATGAATTCCTTACCGGATTTCGTGAAGTTAGCAGAATCTTATGGTCATGTGGGCATTCAAATTTCGACACCGGATGAATTAGAAAGCAAATTACAAGAAGCCTTCAGCATTAAAAATAAATTGGTCTTTGTTGATATTAATGTTGATGAAACCGAACACGTTTACCCAATGCAAGTTCGCGGCGGGGCGATGAATGAGATGATTTTAAGCAAACCACAAGAGGAGAAAGAATAATGCGTAGAATTTTATCTGTTTTATTAGAAAATGAATCCGGTGCATTATCTCGTGTGGTCGGCTTATTTTCCCAACGTGCATTTAACATTGAAAGCTTAACTGTGGCACCAACTGATGATCCAACCCTTTCTCGTATGACGATTGAAGCGGTGGGTGATGAGCAAGTGCTAGAACAAATCGAAAAACAACTTCACAAATTAGTGGATGTGTTTAAAGTTATTAACTTGAGTGAACATGAGCATGTTGAGCGTGAAGTGTTGTTAGTGAAAGTACGTGCAACAGGTTCATCACGTGATGAGTTAAAACGTTTAGCCGATATCTTCCGTGGTCAGATTGTGGATGTAACAACAAAATCCTATACCATCCAATTAACGGGTACAAAAGACAAATTAGATGCGTTTGTTGAGGCTGTGAAGGAAGAAAGTACATTACTTGAGATTGTTCGTTCAGGCTTAATTAGTCTTTCCCGTGGCGAGAAAAATATTCTCTAATGATGTGGAAAGTGCGGTAAAAAATGACCGCACTTTTTAAAACGAAAAAAGGAAGTCATGATTGACTTCCTTTTTGTTTGTTCTGAATGAATGTTAAGCTTCTGATTTATTGGTTAATGCGATATATAAGCAAACTACAAAGGAAGGTATTGTAGAAAGAGTTGGAAAATAAAGAAAGTTTATTTTTTTGAAATTGTGAGCGGGATCAATAATTTGATATTAATAGTATTTAAATCCATCTTCCCAAATGCAATTCCACAATATCGACTAAATGTCGAAGGAATGTGGTGTCTTGGTCGTTATGAAAGCGGTCAGTGTCTCGAGATTTGAAGAGTAAAAGTGCGGTTGGTTTTTGAGAGGTTCCACCTAAACGACAAATTGCAACGGAGCCGATAGGGAGTTCTTCTGGAAGGAACATGAGAGCTTTTTCTTTATTGGAGAGATCGCCTAAATAGAATTGGCGTAAACCCATACGCTCTAGGCGAATGAGTTCAAAGGCTTTTCTGTCTAGCCAGTGTTGTTCAGGTATGGTGTTATTTTTTTGCCAGCTGTCAGTGAAAAGTAAGATTTTTGCACCCTCTAGCTCATAGCCTTTTGCCCAGTCATCAAGTTTTTCATTGATAGAAATAAAGTCCTCAGCTTGAAACAGTTTTTTTTGCAAAGGTAAGAGGGCAAAGAAGATATCGGCTTCTTGATGAGCAAGTTGATGAAATTTCTCGAGGAGTTGAGTGAGCATTTTGATTTGTTCTCGTTGCTGCGCAAGCTGTGCTTCGACTAACGAAATCGTCCCTTCTTCATGGCTATGTGGAATACTAAGCTGTTGAAGTAATTCAGGGCGATGGGTGAAAAAATCAGGGTGATTTTTTAGGTAGTCAGCAATATCTTGTTCAGTCATCAAAAACTCCTTAAAAAATAACCGCACTTGGCTGTGCCAAAGTGCGGTTTATTTTTATGCTATTTTAGGCCGTAAATGGATCACGTAAAATCATAGTTTGTACACGATCTGGACCTGTTGAAAGGATATCTACCGGCACGCCAGTTACTTCTTCGATACGTTTGATGTAATCACGGCAAGTTTGCGGTAATTTATTTACATCAGTCACTCCGAAGGTGTTTTCTTTCCAACCAGGCAAGGTTTCGTAAATAGGCTCTACGCCTTCCCAATCTTTCGCTGCTAATGGCGCATATTCAACGATTTCACCATTTGGCATTTTATAAGCCGTACAGATTTTCACTTCATCGAAACCATCTAATACGTCTAACTTGGTCATACAGAAACCAGAAATCGAGTTAAGTTGAATTGCACGACGAATCGCTACAGCATCAAACCAACCACAACGACGTGGACGACCGGTTACCGCACCAAATTCGTTACCTTTACGAGCAATTTCAGCACCAGTTTCATCGAATAATTCTGTGGTGAATGGACCGCCACCAACACGTGTACAGTATGCTTTGATGATACCTAACACATAGTCAAGGTTGCGAGGACCGAAACCAGAACCTGTTGCTACGCCACCTGCCGTGGTGTTAGAACTGGTCACATATGGATAGGTGCCGTGGTCGATATCAAGCATGGTACCTTGTGCACCTTCGAATAGGATGTTGTCGCCATTTTTACGAGCAGTATCTAAGATGGTTGTGATATCTGCCACCATGCCAGTAATAATATCGGCTACTGCGAACACGTCGTCTAATGTTTTTTGATAATCAACAGGTTCTACTTTGTAGTAGTTCACCAATTGGAAATTATAGTATTCAAGGATATTTTTTAATTTTTCAGCAAAGGCTTCACGATTGAATAAATCGCCCACGCGTAAACCACGACGAGCCACTTTATCTTCATAAGCTGGGCCGATACCACGACCGGTTGTACCAATAGCTTTTTTGCCTAATGCAGCTTCACGCGCGAGATCCATTGCAACGTGATAAGGTAGAATTAATGGACAAGCTTCTGAAATTAATAAACGTTCACGCACTTTGACGCCACGGTTTTCTAATTCGCCCATTTCCTGAATTAATGCGGCAGGAGAAAGCACCACGCCGTTACCGATTAAACAGGTCACGTTATCACGTAAAATACCTGATGGAATTAAGCGTAATACG
>OJXV01000071.1_pt1 | contig 28469 bp, 21 predicted proteins | sample 1600801 | NCBI WGS metagenome assembly OJXV01 (sample SAMN04436900, study PRJEB24849) | human gut metagenome | biome: human gut; feature: NICU; material: stool | host: Homo sapiens | place: USA: Saint Louis, MO | collected 2012-03-16 | reverse complement strand
CCGGCGTCGGCTCCGGCGTTGGTTCCTCACATGGTTCCGGTGTTGGCTCCGGGGTTGGTTCTGGCGCCGGCTCAGGAGTCGGATCCGGTGTCGGCTCAGGAGTCGGATCCGGTGTCGGCTCAGGAGTCGGCTCAGGAGTCGGATCCGGTGTTGGCTCCGGTTCACGTGTATTCGTGACCGTCACCTCGAAGACGCTACCGGCGTCCGCCACCTTGACCTGCGAGGTGTAGCCCTCAACCGAGTCTTCCTGCACCGTATAACTGACCGGCTCATCATCGACCGTGGCTGGTAGCGATTCGAACGTGTGCTTCCAACCATTTGCGGCCGAAAGCACAACCTTCTCGCCCACCGGGGTGCTTTTATCTCCCTGCTGGCGCATCAACTGCACCTGCACCGAGTCCGGAGTCTCCGTAAGAGTCTCGCCGTTCTCGTCCTTCCACACCTTCTCAACGCTGACGTCGACAGGCGTACGCACCGTGAACTGCGCAGACGTACGCATCCGCAGTTTCGTGTTCTCAGCACGACCCACGGCCTTGTTGACAACAACATCGCCATGCTGGGCTTGATGCAGCTCAGTCTTCACAGTAATCGTTTGACTATCCCCAAATGCCAGCGGGGCTTTGGTGATAACGCGGAGCGCGGTTGCGTCCTCCTTCACGCCTTCTTCCCAGATGTCAGACGGCGTTCCGGTGCCACCATTGACCTTGGCATTCGGGTCTTCATCAATCTCAGCTGGGTCCACAGTGGTGCTGTAGACCTTCGCGCCTTCAGCACCTTCAACTCCGGTCACCTTGAGTGTGCCATCAAACTTCGAACCCTGGGAATCATCGTTTGACGGAAGCACATCGATCACGTCAGTGAGGTTCGAACGTGTCGGGTCATTCGACGTCAGGCTAAGCGTCCATTCGTTAGCCGCAACACCGTTCCGAGTCGTCTCAACAACAGGCGTTTCAACGTTTTTCTTCAGCGACGTGTAGCCGGCCCGCGGCACCGTCACCTTAGCTGTCGCCTTGCGGGTCTGGCCCTGGCTCGATGCCGCGACCTCGTTGGTGTAAACCGCTCCAGGCTTTGCGTCCTTAGGCAACTTCGCCTTGTAGTTAATGACGTAAGCGTTGCCGTCCTCAAAGACGCGGATATTAGGCTCAACGCCATCCTTCGTCCACGTCAAAACCTGCTGGCCGTTAGCGTTGGTCTTCACGTCAGGCTCAACGTCAGCGCTACCCGGAACATACTCCATGCCCGCCGGCAGGGTGTCTTCGATAACCACCTGATCCTTAGGCATGTTCGCAACCTCGGATTCGAGGCCGTAACGAATCGTATAGTCAGCTTCCTCACCCGGACCATACTCCGGCTGGGCGACGTCCTTGACTACAACAGGCAGCGAGGGAACCACGCGCAAAAGGTCACGCCCCGGGCCTGCATATGGATAGCGGACCCCGTCGGTGATAACGCCAGGGGATGCGAACCCAGGAGTGATCTCCCGTTCGTTAGTGACGCGGTCATAAGCAATCTTCGCGTCAAGACCCATCGTCCAGTCGGTTCGTGTCTCGTTGAGAACAGAAGTCCACGCCCACACGTCTGCGCCAATCTCTACGTCATCGTGAATCTTCTGTTCGATAACCAGGTAGAAGTATGACTGCGGGAGCTTCGACAGGTGCCCCTTATCGCGAGGCACACGCAACTTGACAGCCTTCACTGTGGAGAGATCTGCAGGCTTGGTGTAGCTCCAGCCGTCTTTTTCATCTTTACCTTCATCAAACGGGGTTTCTTCAGTTCCGCATTTGAAAAGGTTAGGGTCCTCAACCTCACCCGTGTAGTAGAGGATCTTGAGGTCCTCCACGTTTTCGCCATAGTAGACGTTCGGCTTCGCGTAGGGGTCAGCAACAACGCGGGCGTTGACGAAATCGACGCGCTCGGTATCCAGGGTGTTGCAAATCCAGTTGTCAGAGAAGCCCTCAACACGCGGAGGAGCGATTCCGGAAACCGACATCACAGTAGAGCCCACCGGAGCACGCGACGTATCAGACCATCCGATACCTGGGTATGCCTTCGGATGCTGGGACCCGACAACCCATGCACCCGTCCAGTTGCCGCGAATCATCGGGGCGCGGTTCTGGTTGTTCGATGGGTCGTCTTCACTCGTTGAGCCATCGACGGCGGTGTACGTCGGCGTCGATGCTTTCAGCGTCACGTTGGTGTTTCGGTTCGAACCAGGCCCGGTGGCCTTATACGGAACCTTGATGCGCAGCTCTCCAGCGGCGATAGCTTCGCGCGGATGCTTCGGCTGAACCTGCGGCAAACGGACACCATTCGAGTCAAGCTCAGGACGTTTCGAAACATAATCCAGATCAGACAACGTCAGTCGGAAAGTGTTCGTCTCAGGATCAACCAGAGTGAACTCACACGTAGGGAACTTCGCGGTCTGTTCCTGCGGCTTACCGGGAGCGGAGTACGGGTAGCCGGAATGCACACGATCGATAGGCGCACACGCTACATCCTGCGTAGTGATTCTTTCACCGCGGACACCATTGATCGTGATGTCATAGCTGACGCTTTCCGGGCCCGCCGCTGACCCCGTTGAATGCGCCAACGAGAACGGGAAAGACATGACCTGGTACGTGTCTGGCTGACCAGTCAATGAGCTCGGCGCACCAGCATCAAACTTAGCGTCCATGATGAACGGCGCGACGATCGGGATTTCTGGCAGCTCAGCTTCAAGACCCCGGAAGGTCGCCTTCGCAGAGACCTTCGACTCAGCCGGGCCATCAACCTTGACACCCGATAGCACCATCTGAGCTGTACCCTCATCGCGCTCACCGATGTCACAAGTCAGAGTGCGCTTATCTTCTGAAATCTTTGAAGCACCCTTATCTCCACTGAGACATTCAGCGGGGATCTCGCCAAAGTGCGCATTCTTCACCGTGACAGACAGGAGGTTGTCAGCAGTGGGCTTGTTGCCTGGCGCTGGCGCCGAATCGTTGATGTCCAGGTGCCACACCATCGAAAGAACATCGAGACCCGAGGTAACAACCTCTGGCTGGTTCTTCCATACACCTTCTAGCTCATAAGCCTTGGTGTCGCCGTTTGTATCGGCACTACCTAAGGCGTATACCACTTGCGAACAGAAAACCATGATGACCGCGATGAACGCGGCAAGAACCGTGAGCGCGATTCTACGCGTTGGAGACTGCTGAAATTTTGTCGAGATTGACCGTACCACTCAGCATCCCCCCCTTTCAGTTGTCCGTCAACCGTCAAGAAGCGTACTGGAGAGGACCGCCAAAAAGGTTCGACAACGCAACCCCATCAACGCATAACAAATGATAGTCACCCAACAAGGGGTACTGCAAAAAAAACTAATTAGGGTCTGCTGAAGGTTTGGTTGACTCGGGTTTCCACTATTAGGCAGCCAAACCGACCACACCTCTCTTCATACCCTCACACTCGACCGGTGTCAACTTTCCCAGGCCCTGTGGTTTGCGTTTACGGTGAGACTTCGCTTCAACCCAGTGCACGATGGCGAGCCTGAGCTCCTGCCGGGTACGCCAGGGCTGCCGATCAAGCACGTTCTTCTGCAACAAACTGAAAAATAACTCCATGGCTGCGTTATCCCCACACGCTCCATTGAAGCGTCCTGGGTTTAGTTCCTACCTCAGCTAAGGAAGGATTGAACTATGCCTAGAAAGTATTCCGTCGAGTTCAAGGAGAAGGCGGTCCACCAGATCATCGAAATGGTCCGCCTGGAGTCTTGCTCACTGCAACGCGCCTACACGGAGGTCGGTGAGCTCCTTGGAGTATCTCACCACACGTTGCGGGCTTGGTACCGTGACAGCGCTTCAGTACGTGATGACTCTGACGCTTCAGGCGGCGAGACAATGGAAGAAGAGCTCAAGCGTCTGCGCCGCGAAAACCGCGAGTTGAAACGAGCAAACGGGATTCTTAAGACTGCTTCGGCTTTTTTCGCAGCGGAACTCGACCGACCCACGACCAAATGATCTCCTACATCGACACGTATAAAGATCAGTTTGGGGTCGAGGCCATCTGCCGAGTCCTTAAACAAGCAGATCGTGGATTCATTACTTCACGCGGCTACCGCAAAGCCTCTACACGTGTTCCCAGTGCAAGGGCCTTAAGCGATAGCCTTCTTATCCCAGAGATTCAGCGTGTGCATGCGGAGAATTTCTCGGTTTACGGCATCCGCAAGATGTGGCACGCGATGAACCGTGAAGGCTTCCATATTGGCCGCGACAAGACTGCACGCCTGATGAAGCTCGCAGGTGTTTGTGGCCGCAGGCGTGGACGAACCCCTGTGACAACGATTAGCCCGAAGGCACCGGATCATCGCCCAGACCTTGTACAGCGAGACTTTCGTGCACAAGCGCCAGGCAGGCTTTGGGTTGCCGACATTACCTATGTTCGTACTCTGTCAGGATTCGCCTACACCGCGTTTGTCGTGGATGTCTACAGCCGAAAAATTGTTGGTGTTGCTACACGCTCGACGATGCGTACCGATGCGCTGCCCATGGAGGCTTTGGAGCATGCGTTAACGACTGCAGGGCGAATTCATGGAAACCAGTTAATTCACCATAGTGATCGGGGCAGCCAGTACGTGTCACTGACGTATTCCACCGCGCTAGCGGAATCCGGAATCCGTCCGAGTGTGGGAACAGTCGGCGATTCCTATGACAATGCTCTAGCCGAAACAGTCAACGGCCTCTACAAGGCGGAACTGATTCATGCTCAAGGTCCGTGGACGTCGGTCGGAGAAGTCGAATTGGCCACCTTGCGGTGGGTGCATTGGTGGAACACCAAGCGTCTTCACGAAGCTTTGGACTACACCACCCCACAGGAAGTAGAAACCGAGTACTATCTCACCCAGCCCATCAACACAGGGCCGTAAAAGAAGCGGAACTAAACCCAGGACGCTTCAGTCGAAAACCTGGCATGCCGGCACCAAATACGAAAAACGCATCTGGCAGTGCAACCACAAATACGCAGGTGGAACCTCGTGTGCGACCCCTCATGTCAGCGATGAACAAATCACTACCGCGTTCCTCGACGCCGTCCACCACTTCCTCGCCAGCCGGGACCAGGTCGACGAGCTGGTCGACAAGGCCATACGAGTCGAACTGGACACCACCGACCTTCATATCGAAACCGACCAACTCTTCGCGCGCGTCGGTGCGACCGCCGAGACGATCGACGCTCTGATAGCCCGCAACGCCCGCATCGCCCAAGACCAGGCTGAATACCAGAGCCGCTTCGACACACTCACCGACGAGCACGCCACCCTCCTAGAGGAGTACCACCGGCTCCTCGACCAGATCAGCGACCTCGACAACCGGCAGGCCGCCTACTGCCACTACCAGGAAGAACTCGACAAACTCGACATCGACCACATCGAGTTCACCCCATACCTATGTCACGCCCTCGTCGACCACGCCAAAATCAGCGTCGACGGCACCATCACGTTCACGTTCAGGGATGGAAGTTCGCAGGCGATCTCGCTCAAGAAATGATCGTCTCAGCAATAACTGCGACATTGTGTACAGGGTCTTGGGCGCCGGAGTACACGGTGATTTCACGGTAGTTCGGGTGTGCGATGTTCAGCGAAGGGAGTGGGGCTTCACGGAGTCGAACAACAAGGAACCCGTCTGCTAGGAGATCTAAGGTCTTGACGCGATCAACGTCCGCTTTGTTGCGATGCCAGTACGAGCCGTCATATTCGATGGCGAGTTGTTTCCCGGATGGAAGATCCACGCAAATATCAACAGTCCAGGAGGAGTGAGTCTGGAACTTTGCGGAATGAATGCGGGAACCAGATTTCGCGTTTCCCCAGTGCGCAAGAGCTGCTGAATAGTACTCGGTCTCGATCCGTGATTTTCCTGTTTCGATGCACTCCGGGCATTGCGACCCATTGACTCGCGCTGCGGGCATGGCTCGCCACACATGAGCCGGATCGTTTTTGCATACCCAAAGGGGTGGCTCAGCAAGTTGCGAGGTGTTCGGACGGATTTCCCACGGCGAGAGCGGATTGTCTGGCGACCATTCCTCGGCAACCTCTGGATAGTGGTATGCCAGCGAATCAAGGATTGTATGGCACACCGGGCAGCGCCACCGCTCATATTTATCGCGTTCTCGGGGAGTGGCTTGGAACTCATGTCCGCAGACAGGGTCACGCCACCAGACCATGCGACGGGACTCGGGAGAGACGTCCGCAAGGCACAAATTGCCATTCTTGGTGGGTGCCACTGGCTGCTGATCTCTGGTGTCAACCTACTCGCGGAGGGATCAGCTGCCGCAGCATCCGCATTTGCTTTCCTGGTCTTAATTGCCTTGCAAGCAGAACAGCCCCAAACAGATAGCTGAGAGGTTGACGCGTGTTTCGGTGATCAGCAGGACACCGGAATCTATAACCCGAACCCCAGTGGTTCTCGTCGACTCGAACACCCTCAGGAGGGAGGTCGTCGTCCCAAGCGGCCAACAGCTCGGGTACATCAGCGATAATCTTACCTGCAAAAGAAGCTCTTTTCTCTTCCCAGGCGACCCGCCGAATCTCCTGACACTCAGGACAGGAGAAATAGTCATTCGTGACATCTAGGATGCGAGCCTTGAACGAATGCAATTCAGGGCAGGTCCACCGCGCTTCTCATACACGGCGGCCGTGCGGCCGCTAATGCCAAAGCATCGGAGAAGTCCGCGCACAAACTCCTGAGCCTCGCCCTTCTCATAACCCTCTGCGTCGCGCCAGTCCGCCACGAACGCGCCCGCGCGATTGCGGATATCGGAAAGAACGAGAGGCTTCGGCATGGCGGCTCCTGGGCGCGGTAACGATAGTGTCTACATCTACGCTACCGGGCAGCGCCGCTCGCCCTAGTGCGCGTCGAGAAGAGCCTCGGCCGTGTCGCGGTCGGTGACAAGTCCCGTGATGAGGCCGGTGCGGGCCGCGCCGAGAATGGCCGACACTTTCGTTGCCCCCGCCGCGACCGCGATGACGCGGGGGGTTTGGCTCAAGTGGTGAGTTTCGAGAGTCATGCACATTCTGGTGACTTCGGGCGCGAGGACCCTGCCGGCCTCGTCAAACCAGATGCCTGCGAGTTCGCCGGCGGGCTTGACCTGATCGAGCCGTGCCCTCACCGAGGGCGGGAATTCGCGATAGAGCTGCGTTTCTTTGTGTTCCCATGAGCCGATCGACACGAGGGCCGTGTCAAGGTGTTCGAATTGCCCACGCACATAGGAGTGGGTTTCGAAGAGCTGGCGGCGCATTTCGGGCGAACGCACGTAGAAGGGAACCGGGAGGTCGTGGATGTAGCCGTTGGCGCTGCGAACAGCCTCGCGGATGTTGTCGATTGGCGACGACGCATGTGCGGTCGCCAGGGCGCCAGAAATCTGGATGACGGTGATGGGAGGAAGGCGTCGGAGGTTTTTCGCGACCTCGGCCACCGTCCGCCCCCACCCGAGGCCCAGGTTGTCCCCGGGCTTCACGAGTTCGCCGAGCAGCTGCGCTCCCATTGATCCGAGCTGCGTGCGCACATCGGTGTCTGTGCCGTTTGAGCCGATCACGCGCACGTAGCGAAGGCCGAGGTGGCTCGCGAGGGGCTCGGAGAGCATGGGCAGATCAGTGGAAGGATCGATGATCTCAAGGCGAATGATGCCTTCTTCGCGGCCCTTGGCCAGGAGCCGCGCAATGCGAAAACGGGAGATTCCGAACTCTTTGGCGAGCTGCACCTTGGAGACGTCTTCGAGATAGTGGCGGCGCGCGAGAGACGCAATCAATTGCGGCTCGGGCAACTCGGCATCCATCGGTGCCTCTCTCCTCAAATGTCCTGGTCTCCTCAGGCGCTTGGCCTGCTCCACGCACTCTACCGTGATTGACATGGATCACACTAAGGGCTAATGTGCTCATGTGAGCGACATAGAGCGCTCATTTGAGCATACGTCACGCTGGGGCAGCGGGCCACCCGCCCGAGGCTCTCGCATACACCCACTCGAAGAGGAGTGACATGGCAGAAAGCAGCACATACGCGATTGGCGTCGACTTCGGAACCGAATCCGCACGTTCAGTCTTGGTGCGGCTTGCCGATCGCGCGGAGATCGAAACCGCGACCCACCTCTACGAACACGGCGTGATGACCGAAACGCTCGCCGCCTCAGGGGAAAAGCTCGCCCCCAACACCGCACTGCAGGATCCCGACGATTACCTCGTCGCCCTCGAAAAGGTCGTGCGCGCCGTTGTCGACCGAAGCGGGGTGGATCCTCAACAGATCGTTGGCCTCGGTGTTGACACCACCGCCTGCACAATCGTGCTGACAGACGACGATCTCGTTCCGCTCCCGCGCTCCCCGCGCTGGAAGAAGCACCCGCTGGCCTACGCGAGGCTGTGGAAGCATCACGCCGCGCAAAGCCACGCCGAAGACATCAACCGCGCCGCCGAAGCCGAAGGCGGCCTCTTCCTGCCGCAATACGGAGGGCGTCTTTCATCCGAATGGGTGCTGCCGAAAGCCCTGCAAACCCTCCGCGAGGATCGGGAGGTGTACGACGCTACCTCGCGCATCATCGAGCAAGAGGATTGGATCGTTTCGACGCTCGTGGGCACGGAGGTGCGCGGAGCGTCCGTCGCAGGCTTCAAGGGCAACTATCGCGAAGAAGCAGGGGGCTACCCCTCCCCCGATTTCCTCGATTCGCTCGAACCCGGCTTCGCGGGCGTTCTCGACAAACTGGGGCACGAATTCCTCACCCCGGGCGAAAGCGCTGGGACGCTCACCTCTGAGTGGGCCACGCGGCTCGGGCTCGACACTCACGTCACCGTTGCCGCCGGCAACATCGATGCGCATGCCGCCTTCCTCGGTGCTGGCGCCGCCCAGCCCGGAACCATGGTCGCCGTCATGGGCACAAGCGTGTGCAACCTCGTCGTTTCCAAAGAGCACCGCACCCCGCGCGGAATCCAGGGGGTCGTCAAGAACGGCATCCTGCCCGACCACTGGGCCTACGAGGCGGGCCAAGCGGGCTTCGGGGACACCTTCGGGTGGTTCGCCCGCAACATGACCTCGGCCGACATCGCCGACCTCGCCTCCATTTCCGCGACCTCCACCTTCGAAGTCCTTGAGTCGAAAGCCCAAGCCCTGCAGCCCGGCGGCTCTGGCCTCATCGTCCTGGATTGGATGAACGGCAACCGCTCCACGCTCATTGACTCGAACCTCTCCGGGGCTATCGTCGGCCTCACCCTCGACACGCGCGACTACCACATTTACCGCGCACTCCTCGAGGGTGCGGCCTTCGGGCAACGGATCATCCTCGAAGCATTCGAAGAGGCCGAGGTTCCGATCAACCGCTTCATCGTGTGCGGCGGAATCCCCGCCAAGAGCCCTCTGCTCATGCAGATCCTGGCCGACGTCATCGGAATGCCGGTCGAGGTGTCTTCCTCCGCGAACACCTCCGCCCTGGGCGCGGCCCTCCACGGCGCGATCGCCGCAGGTGAACTGACCTGGGAGAGCGCCGGCAAAGCTGAGTCAGCGATCGCGACCGTTTATCGGCCGAGCCCCACCGCCCACGAGGCCTACAACGAGATCTACACCCACTACCGCGCAATTCACGACACGTTCGGGATCGACCAACGCTCCCTCATGCACAGCTTGCGAGAAATCCAGGCCAACTCCACCCACTAACCGCGCCGCGGCGACAAGCTCCGGGCGCTCAAGCCCGACCGACGTGCGAGACGCGCGGTAGCGTCGGATCCCCCGGGAAAAGGCGGGGCCCCACAGCGCGCATCACGTACACGAGCGCGACCAGCACGGGAATCTCCACCATCGGACCGATCGTGCCCGCGAGTGCCTGCGAAGAGGTCGCGCCGAAGGTTCCGATTGTCACAGCGATCGCGAGCTCAAAATTGTTTCCGGCGGCTGTGAAGGCCGTGGAGGCACTCTGCGCATAGTTCATGCCCGATGCGCGGGCGGCAATAAGCGAGATTCCAAACATGAGCACGAAATAGGCGAGCAGTGGCAGGGCAACACTTGCGACGCTCCAGGGGTGCTGCAGGATCTGCCGGCCCTGGAGGCAAAACAGCACCACGATCGTGTAGAGCAACCCGATCATTGCGAGTGGCGAGACCTTTGGGAGAAAGGAATTCTCGAACCATTCCCGGCCTTTGTATCGCTCACCGAGGATGCGTGAAAGCACGCCGAGGGCGAGCGGGATGCCGAGGAAAATGAGCACGCTTTTCGCGATCGCCGCGAAGGAGAAGTGCACACTGGTGGTATCAAGCCCCAGCCATCCCGGGAGGACCTGCAGGTAAAACCAGCCGAGCACCGAGAACATGAGGAGCTGGAACACGGAATTGATCGCCACTAGAACGGCCGTTGCTTCACGGTCCGCGCACGAAAGATCGCTCCACACAAGCACCATGGCGATACAGCGCGCGAGACCCACGATCACAAGACCGGTTCTTAGCTCTGGCTCATTCGGCAGAAACACCCACGCGAGGGTGAACATCAGGAGTGGACCCAGGATCCAGTTGAGAAGCAGCGAGAGGATCATGAGCCGCCTGTCGCGCACGATTTCCCTCGCTTTTTCAAACCGCACCTTCGCCAAAGGCGGGTACATCATGACGAGGAGGCCGAGAGCGATCGGCAGCGAAATGTCGCTAATTTTTACGTGGTTGAGCACTTCCGCGGTTTGCGGAACCCATACGCTCAGCGCAATTCCCACGCCCATCGCCACAAGGATGAAAAGCGGCAAAAGGCGGTCAAGAATGGACAGCCGAGGTGCGGCAGTATCCTGCACAATTGTCCTTTCGCTTACTCGGCGCTTGCGGTCAGCTCTGCAAGCAGGGCCTGCACGCGTCGATCAATATCGTCGCGGATAAGAGCCATGCGCTCCTCCCCTTCGACTCCGCGCAGGTATGGTTCGTCGATATCCCATTTTTCAATAGTGCCGCGCATTCCTTCGATCGGTTCGACGTGCGCGTCTCCACCCACAATGATGGTGCGGTGTGCGGCGCGCAGAATGCGTGGGTCGATCGGCTTCGGGAATTCCCCGTCAAAATTTCCTCCGACGGCTGCCACGCTCACGCGAGAAGCTTCATTGAGCGCCGTCCCCGGCTTCGTGCCCGCTGAACGCACCTCGATCGCATCGCGTGCATGGTGACGCATGAGTGCTGCCGCCATTTGGCTCTTGCCGCCATTTTTCACGCACACGAACAGCACACTTGGTGCATTCATGGTTTCCCTCCTCGCAGGAATGGATAGTCAGCGCTCATTCTAGGAGGCGTCGGCTCTGACCGGATCGGCGGGCCGGGCAGGGCTGGAACTCGAGCGGACATCGCGAATCCGCTTTCACGCGAATGGCCCCCGGAAGCATGTCACTTCCAGGGGCCACTCACATTCAGGCCAAGTCTTTAGCCGCGATCAGGGCTTGCGACGCCTCACAATCGTCACGCCCACTGCCATCAGTGCGATGGCCAGGGCTGCGGCGGCGCCCACCTCGGTGCCGGTGCGGGGCAGCGGCAAACGAGGCTTTTCAGGGACTGGAGGCGTTGCCGGGGGCGTTGGTGGCGTCGGCGGGGTTGCCGGAGGCGTTGGCGGCGTCGGCGGTGTCGGCGGAGTCTGCGTGTTCGTGATCGTGAAACCGTCGCGAGCATTACCCGTCACCATCGAGGTGAAACCGTCGACCTCAAGCTCCTCAACCGAGTAGGTGATGCCAACCTGCTTGCCATCGATCTTCTTGGTCAGCGGCAAACCAGTGAACGTATACGTCCAGCCGTTCTCGGAGTTCAACTCAACTGGGTCACCAACCGGGGACTTCTCCCCACCAGTCGACTCCATCAGCTGAACCTTCACCGGCATCGCCAACGCCGGATCAAGATCCTCACCGTCAAACGACTTCCAGACCTTGTTCACCGAGACCTCGGTCGTGGGCGGTGTAGGCGGTGTCTGAGTGTTCGTGATCGTGAAACCACTTGCCGCATCCCCCATCACCTCAGAGGTGAAACCGTCAACCTCAAGCTCCTCGACCGAGTAGGCGATGTCAACCTGCTTGCCATCGATGCTCTTGGTCAGCGGCAAACCAGTGAACGTATGCGCCCAACCGTTCTCGGCGCTCAACTCAACTGGGTCACCAACCGGAGACTTCTCCCCACCAGTCGACTCCATCAGCTGAACCTTCACCGGCATCGCCAACGCAGGATCAAGATCCTCACCGTCAAACGACTTCCAGACCTTGTTCACCGAAACTTCGGTCGTCGGAGGCGGGGTCTGCGTATTCGTGATCGTGAAACCACTCGCCGCATCACCAGTCACTTCCGATGCGAACCCCTCAACAGTCAGCTCTTCGACCGAATAGGTGACGTCGACCTGTTCGCCATCAACCTTCTCCGAGACGGGCAGCTGCGCAAACGTGTGCTTCCAACCATTACCGGCATTCAACTCAACTGGCTCACCGACAGCGGTCGTGCTCCCGGCTACGGATTTCATGAGCTGAACCTTCACCGGAACCGTGGAAGCAGCGTCAAGCACACTGCCATCGGCGGACTTCCACACCTTCGTCACATCAACCGACGTGACGGGCGGCGGTGTCTGAGTGTTCGTAATCGTGAAGCCCTTCTCAGCGTCACCAGTCACCTTCGAAGTGAAGCCCTCAACCGTGGCCTCCTCAACGGTGTACGAGACGGGAACTTGCTTACCGTCAACGGTCTTTGACTTCGGCAGATCCGTGAACGTGTACTTCCACTCGTTCTCGCCGTTCAACGTGACGGGCTGGCCCACGGGGAACTTCTCGCCATCAACCGAAGCCCAAAGCTGGACCTCGACCGGAACCGTAGACTCACTCGCAAGCTGGCTACCGTCGGACCCCTTCCACTCTTTCTTCACCTCAATGCTGGTGGCTTCAGGAATACCGAAAACCACGCCACCGTTTGACCCGATTCCGCCCCCGCGTGGAGCCTTATTCTTCGAAATGGTGAGTCGCGCCCACGACCGTGCGGCATCCTTCGCTTGAGCGTTCGCGACTGTCTTCAAACCTTCGTTCGAGATCGACGTTCGGTAGTCGCTCGAATCATCAGAATCCCTCGCGATCCCGTCAAACACCTGCTTCTTCCCGGGGTTCTCGGGATCGAAGCGGTCGGACGAGGACGAACCATCCTTGTAGTACGCGGGAATTCCGCCACCAAGCATGCGCGAATCCATGCGCACACCGGCCTTGCTTGCGGTTCCGTAGTTGTCATGGGCAATGTCATCGCCCCATTGCCCACTGGCTCGCTTCCGGCTCGCAATGTTCTCAAACACCGCGGCCCCGTTCGTCACGTGCATCGTCAGATTGCCGGTTGGGCAAAGCCAAATACCGCCACCAAAGGCCACTCCCCTATCCGAAGTTGCCTCGTTCTCGGTGATAAGAGCGTCCTTGAAATGAGCGGCATACGACTTGGTCGCAATGTAGACGCCACCGCCTTGATGCCTTGCCTCATTGCCTTCGATGAGGCCCGCGTTCACGTGCACGCCGTTTGACACCACGTTGATGCCGCCCCCGGTACGAGAGGCAGTATTGCCCGTGATTGAGCCGCCGTTCATCGTGAAGCTGCCCGGTGAGACCTTCGTCCATTCCTCGGGAGTAAAACCGCAATTTTTTCCGTCACCAGCAACTTCAGCCCAGGTACCGCTCGCTCCCCACACATACAAATCCATGGCGTTAACGCCGCCACCGTTCGATGCGTAGTTGTCTTTGATGGTGCCACCATTCATCGTGACGTCGGCGTTCCCAAAGACATTGATGCCACCGCCACCGAACGCGGCGCTGCCGTTGGAGAATTCACCGCCATTAATATCGACGCGTGCGCGCGTTGCCGCAGTGTCCTCCTTAGAGCACACGGACTGCTGCCAATTGAAGGCGTTGATATTGCCAACCCAGCCGTGATTGTCAGTAATTTTCCCGCCGTTCACGGTCAGGTGAGCGCCATCGAAAACGCCGATGCCGCCCGTTTCGCCGTAGGCGTCAGAGGTTTCCGTTCGGCCCTTGGAGATCTCTCCTCCGTTCATGACCATCGTCGCGCCCTTGTAAAGTGCCACGTTCGCGGCACCGTACTGCGTGGAGGATGCGGAACCGAGTTTTCGCTGGTTGTCCGTGACCGAACCACCATTGAGGGTAAATTTCGCGTCTTCACCCGTGACGGTGACCGCGCCTTCATAACTCCCCGTAAGCTTTCGCGCCCCCGTGATGCTTCCTTCGTTCATCACTAATTCGCCGCGCACATCCACAGTAGGGGCGAACGACGAGCCTTTGACCACGTGTTCATACTGGGCACGCGAGTCGATAATGAGTCGTTCATCGTTGCTACTCGGATCTTGCGAAAGCGTGAGCTTCGCGCCCTTTTCCACCCTAATAAGGCTGCCGGTGAAAGACCCATCGGCACGGATGATTCTCGAATCACCGAAGGGGAGCCGAAGAGTATTCACAAACTCGATGTCCGCCCCCGCCGGGATCACGAGCGTCTTCGATAGTTCAACGTCAGCGCCATTGCCGATCTCAATCCGCGAGGGAACCGTGCCCGCTTCTTCCACTAGCGCCCGGAGCTGCCCCTCCTCGCACATGTGGGAGCGCCCCTCCACATAACACTTCAATACTTGCCGGTTCACGGCTTGCGGCTCCCCCGCCGCCGCCGACGGAAAGCTCACCATCCCCGCCAACATCAACAACAAAGTTAGACACGCTGCCACAAAAGGCGCCCCAGGGTGGGCGCGAAGTTCACTCTTCAAGGCTCCAACTCTCTAGACAAGACGTTGGCGACCCGCGACCGGGCAGCCGCGCCGCAAAGAATAATGCTGTCATTAACAGTACATCCAGGTCAGCGAGACTTCGGGGCCTTTAGGCCAAGGCAGGTCAGGAACCGTCGGACCCCATGCCGCGCACATGCGCGGCGCAAACCCTGGCAAGAAGGCGCTACTTCGGGGTGCGGTCGTGGTCGGGCAGTTCTGCGGGAGGGCTCGGGTCACGGGTCTGGCTCCAAACTATCGACCCACCTTGAGCATTGCACGCACTCTCTTAGGGTGAACACATGACGATCAAATCCTTGACGGAATTCCTCAAGACAGTGCCCGAGGGCCCGAAGCGCGATCGCATGGTCGAAGTACTCGACTGGGTGACGGCCACCTACCCCGAGCTCGAGAGGCGAATCGCGTGGAACACGCCCATGTTCACGCATCACGGAACGTTCATCGTGGGATTCTCGGCAGCAAAAATGCACATGTCGGTATCTCCCGAAAAAGCCACGATGGATCACTTTGAGGAGTACATGGAGAAGAGAGGAACCGACCGCACTGCGATGCTCGCCCGCCAGCCTTGGAGCAAACCCTTCGACTACGAGCTGCTCACGGAATTCATCGACTACCAGATCGAATCGAAGAAGAACGTAACGAGCTTCTGGAGGCCCTGAAGGCCTCGAGGCCTAGCACACAGTTCTTGCGCTCAGCGCAATTTTGAACGATAGAGTGACGACATGGATAATGCCACGATCGGCGCCGCCGTCGGTGCTTGCATTGATGACTCAGGGCATAGCCGCAAAAAGGTTGCCGAAGCTGCACACATGCAGGCCTCGGCACTTACACGCTCAATTCAAGGCGAACGCACCTTTAAGTCAGTTGAACTCGCGTGGATTGCCGACTTCCTCGGACTCAGCATTGACTCACTCATTGGGCGCACCTCGCTGCCATTTGCTGCAGCCGCCCGTGCTGGTGGAGGAGTAAACGCTCATCTCGACCCGGAACTGAGCGAGAAAGCCTTGAAGCTCTATGAGAGGCGGATCGGACTCGCAGAGCTGGGGGTTGGCAGCGTGCTCTCGTTTCCGGTGATCCCACCGGGAACATCCCCGGAACGAACTGCTGGAATCGTCGTACAACATATTCGTCAGTTCGTTGGCGACGGAGTTCTCGGCGACGTGGATGAACTAGCGAGCGCCATCGAAGAAGCGTTCGGCATCGACGTATGGGTGACGCCACTTCCAGAAGGAATTGACGGCTACTGCATTCAAGCGCGAAACAAACAGGTAGGCGCGATTATCGCGAACTCGACCAACAGCCCACAGCGGATTCGCTTCACGATCGCGCACGAGCTCGCACACTTGGTATGCGAACACAACACCTCGCACCATCGAGACGTCATCGACTACGACAGCGCTGACCCCATTGAACGGGTCGCAAACGAAATCGCGAGCGCCATTCTCATGCCTCGCGACAAGCTGGTTGATCGTGATTCCTGGTCACCCGAACAGCTTGCACAAGAGGCCTACCGCTTCCGCGTCGCACCCATCGCGTTTGCGGCGAGAGTACACAGCAGGTTCTACGCTCAGCAACTGCCCACCCTCGCGGGAGCGTGGCCGGACCCGCCCCTCTGCATGGAACCCTATAGCGCGTGGCACGAACGCAACTGCCAAGAGCGAAAGCCGCGACTTCTTCTTCATGACCTCGCCCTCGCCTACTGCGAAAAACGCACCACGATCAGGCCTTTTGCCGACCTCGCCGGTATCGACGACGTGGATGAGGCACGCGAAGCGGCACGCGCGGAAGTTGCTATCACCGCGTGACCGCCCGGAAAATCTTCCCCGACGCAACGGTGGCCGTGACGTTTGCTTGCGTCGGGCGCATGGATCTCCTCATCTCGTGGCTGCGCAATAGGGGTGCGCAATGCGAAGGTATCGAGAAGGAACTTCGCGACTGGGAGTGCACCTTTGACTCAGTTGCACAGCTTCGCGAGGCGCTCGGAACACCAATCGAACTCACCACAGACGAAGAACTCAAAGCACTCAAAGTTCGCGTATCCGTTTTCGGCGGCACCAGCGCCAAACCGAAACAGCACCTCGGTGAAGCTATGACTCTCACACTCCTCGAACGCGTTGACTTCGCGGGGGCCACATGGGTGTCAGATGATCGCGAATCACGGGAGTACGCCTCGTTTCAAGGTATTCGCTCCATCGACACGGTAGAAATCCTCAAGGAAACCATTGCCGACGGAGACCTTAGCCTCGATGAGGGCTGGTCTTTATGGAATGAGATGCATCAGCATCTGAAAGCGAGCTGCGCGGCGCCGACCTCGAAAAACGATCTCCTCAATTAGAGCTCGAGCCGCCGCCCCGCCCAATGCTCAATAAGCCAGCGGTCGTGGCTCGCAATGATGAGGGTCCCCGTCCATTCATTGAAGGCCCGCTCGAGCGCTTCAACTGTGGCAAGGTCGAGGAAGTTGGTGGGTTCATCGATCACGAGGAACGACGGCGCCTCGGCAAGTGCGAGGGCAAGCTGGGCACGTCGTTGATTGCCCGCCGAGAGCTCTTCGATTCGTGTGTGCCACATCGAGGGGTGGAGCATTCCGGCGCCGCGCTCCCCTACCCCCTCAGTCCATACTTCGCGCGTGAAACCGGGATCACCGATGTGCGGTAGCCGCTGCGGGACGAACCCTACGGGGCGGTCGCTCGAAATACTGCCGTTCGCCTCTGCTCCTTCGGGCGGGGCTCCCGACGCAATCCAGTTGAGGAAGGTTGATTTCCCTGCGCCATTGCCGCCGGTCACGAGTAGGTGCTCCCCGCGCGAAAGATCGAGGGTGAGCGGCGCCAAGCGCCCGTGCACGGTGGCTTCACGCGCCGAAAGGGCGAGACCAGGGGCGTGGTTTGCGGGCGCCAGCGGGAACGTCAAACTGTAGGAACGAGGCCGACGGACCTCCCGCTCCTCGAGTGCCTCTAGGCGCCTGTCATCACTTCGCTTTCGCCGCGTGGAGGTTGCTTGCGCACGATCGGCAAAAAACTTCTTCGCCGTTCCTTCAGCCTCCGCGAGCCGCACCCCGCCGCGTGCGATCGAGTGCGCGGCATTCCTGTGTGCACGAATCTCCCGCTTTTCGCTCTGCTGCTCGGCGTGGATATCGGCGTGCGCCCGCTGAGCCTTCTGCTTCGCCTCGAGGAACGCCGAGTACGCGCCATTGGTGCGATACACGCCGTGCAGATCGTGCCCTTCTGCCGTTGCAAGGGCCTGCCAGGTCGCGACGTCCAGGTCATAAATCGCGGTCGCGGTCTCCTCAATGAAGGCGCGGTCATGGCTCGTCATCAGCACCGGCCCTTCCCACGCGCGAATCGTGTCGGCGAGGAAGGCCACGGCTTTTGCATCGAGGTGATTGGTGGGCTCGTCGAGAACAAGCACCTCCGGCTTCGCTATGAGCACTGCCGCAAGCGGGAGGCGCCCTCGCTGACCTGGCGAAAGAGTGTCGACATGCCGAGCCCGACCCTCACCAGTGAGCATCCCGAGGCCAAGACCTGCGAGGGTCTCGTCGATGCGAGCGTCAAGCGACCACACGTCGCGCGCTGTCATCTGCGCGAGCAGAGCGTCGTACTCGCGGGCATCGTCGGAGCTTTGACCCCCGCCCGCTGCCATGCGTGCCGTGACCCGTTCAAACGTCGTGCCGAGAGCGCGCACGGGTGCGAGGGCTTCATCGAAATAGTCGCCAACACTCCCCGGAAAGTTTTCTGCCGACGGAGGCTGGCGAGCGTCGGACCCCATTCCTTCCCATGCAACCGCGCCACTATCCGGGCGAAGTTCCCCGAGCGCGAGTCGCAAAAGCGTCGTTTTTCCGCAGCCGTTCGGGCCCACCAGAAACGCACGCTCGCCTGCCCCCACCCGAAAACTGACCCGGTCGAGGAGGGGGCGCGACGAGAACGAAAACGACACCGCATCGAACACAAGTGCAGACATCGCACGCTCCTCTCCCCTGGCACAGCTGCCCCAAACCCTACCTTGCTAGCCTCACACTCGTGAATCTCAAATATGAAACCCATCACGTCACAAGCGCCGACCCGAACGAAAACCCCTGGTACCCCGCATGGCTCACCGCCGTCCAGCAGGGATTCCACGATCCCTACCCGTCGCAGAAGTTCCTCGAACACCAATTGAAGATTGACGCGGAGCGCCAAGCGACCGCGCGCACCGTTCTCGATTCCGAACGGCCCACCTACGGCCTCGGCAACGACATTCCCGTTGCCACCTTCATGGACTGGACCGGTGAACTGAACGTTGGCGGCAAGGTCATCGACTGCCACCAGATCAGTGAAGTCACCGTGCTCGCCTCCCATCGCCGCCAGGGCATCGCCACGACCCTCATGACGGAATCGCTCACAGACGCGAAGGAAAAGGGGCTCGCCGTTGCGGCCCTCACCGCAACCGAAGCGGCGATCTACGGGCGTTTCGGGTTCGGCCCCGCGATCTTCAGCACCTCCGTCGAGCTGCATGCCGGCTCCGGCTTCAGCGTGTCCGCACCGATCAAAGGCAGGTGCGAATACATCGACGTCACCCAGCTCGCGGAAGCCTCTCGCCACGTCTTTGAGAAATTCCACGCGCGCCAAACCGGCTCGATCAGCCGCTGCGCGCCCGAGATGGAAATCCGCAACGGCTCCATCGACAAGCCCACGCGCGAAGCCAACAACAAAACCCGCGCGATCGGCCACTGGAACGAGAAAGGCGAACTCGACGGTTACGCGACATGGCGCCTTGAGAGCCGCGGCGGCGCCCTCGACGTCATCGACTTCGTGCCCTGCACGACCGACGCGAGCATCGCCATGTGGGAATTCCTCGGTTCGCTCGATCTCGTGCGCCGAGTCCGCTTCGATAATGCCCGCAACGACGAGCATCTCCCCTGGGCTCTCGCCGATCGCCGCCGCTACCACATCAACGAACACAACGACTTCCTGTGGCTGCGCGTGATCGACCCGGCCGCGCTGCTTGAAGCCCGCAACTACTACACCGAAGGTGACATCACCTTCCGCGTGGTGGATTCGATGGGGTTTGCCGACGGCACCTGGCGCCTCACCGTTCAGGATGGCAAGGGCACGTGCGAGCCCTATGAAGGAGAGCCGCAGGTGGAGATCGATGTTCCGGCTCTCGGCTCGACTCTCCTTGGCGGCGTCAACATCCAGGCCCTCGAAACGGTGGGCTGGGTGCGCGGCGACGAGGACGCGGTCGACAAGCTCGGCATCCTCCTGCAGCGCCGCCGCGAGCCGTGGTGCGTGACCTACTTCTAAACAATGTCGACGCCGCCTCATGCTGCGGCGCAAAAGCCCTGGCGTACCTTAGCGACCTTCGGTGAGCTTGTGCGCCAGGGCTTCGTCTTCAAGCTCCGCGGCGAAATGGACTGTTTTAAGGATGCTGCCAAAGACTCGAAACCGGCAGAATGTGGAGGGGGACTTCTCCGTTTTTCATGGTGACTGCGCGCGTTCCCGAGTACAGCACCACGCGCGCCGCGACTCTGTCCTTGAAGGGAGCTGACCCCACATCAAGGTTTTTCCACGCGCGTTCCGTCACGGTTTCGGCCGCCTTCACTTCGATGAGAATCAAGCGAGAATCGGCAAGTTCAACAACAACGTCGATCTCCCGATCTCGTTCGCGATAGTGGTGGAGGCTGAATCGCTCCCGTGACCAGGTCGATTGCGCGCGCAGCTGCTCCCCCACAAACGACTCAAGTGTTGCCCCGAAAAGCTCCGCGCCTCCCGCGACGCGCGTCTTTTCGAGCGTGAGCCCCGACAAAAACGCGGCAAGGCCCGAATCAGCCACGGCGACTTTCGGGCGCTTGACCACGCGATTCGTGAAACCCACTCCCCACCCGGGCGTGACATCAAGAAGGTACATGCGCTCAGCGAGAGCGAGATAGTCCCCGAGTGCCGTCTCGCCAATCCCGAGAGCACGTGCCGTTTTCGCCTTCACGAGTTCCGATTGGCCCTGCTCCGCGACGTGCCGCAAGAGTGCTCGCAACTGGGAAGGGAACTGGCCTCCCGCGAGCTGAGGCGCATCGTGTTCGATGAGTGAAGTGACATACGAATCGAACCACCGTGCTTTGCGACGCTCCCCTTCACGCTGCACGGGAAGCGGGTAGCCGCCGGCGAGGACCATGACTCGAAGCTCATCCCCGCCGCAGTACGAGACCTTGCCAGCATTTGCTCCCGCTGCGCCATCAAGAATCCACGAGACCCAATCCTCGGGCTCTGGCCGTTCCATAGTTTCGCCCGGCGTAAGCGGATACACGCGGAGAAACTCCGCGCGACCCGCGAGAGAATCAGAGACACCAGGGGTGCGCAGCAGATCGGACGACCCGGTGATCGCGAATCGTCCCGGGCGTCGGTCGGCATCGATCGTGCGTTTCAACTCAAGTGCGAGTGCCGGAACTCGCTGCGCCTCATCGACCACAAGAGTCTTACCTTGCGCCTGTTGTAAAAACGCTGCCGGGTCCGCTTCCGCGAACGCTCGCTCAAGCGGATCATCGAGGGTGACCATATGAGCGCGTTGTGGATCAACAGCCTGCCCCACGAGCGTTGATTTCCCCACCTGGCGCGCACCCTGCACAACGAGCAGAGGCGAGTCCTCGAGGATCTCCCGCGCAATCGACACCGCATGTCGGGGAATGTGGGTGTTTACCGAGTTCATGCGCTTATTCTATGCTCCTCCACGCAGAAAAAGCGAGGATTTGCCACCCCATTTCCAGGGATTTGCCACCCTACGCGCGGGGATTTGCCACCCCATTTCCGGGGATTCGCCACCTCGGTTCGGCACCACCGATCACGCGTATTAAGGCATGAAGAAACCCCAGGCCGGCTCTAGCCGACCTGGGGTTTATGTGCGGACGCCGGTGGGCTCAGGTCGAACACGTGGAAGCGGTTGGAGCGACTGAATGTCGCGTGGGGGCGGCGGGCTCGGGCATTGGAATACGAGGAGCCATGCGCGGTGGAACCCGAGTCTGGGGGGCTGAACCCAACGAGGCGGTCTCGAAGACAACGCACCGAGACCGAAGTGGACGCGATCCGAACCACCCGCACTAACGGATCGGGCAGGACCTCGATTTGCCGCCGGTTCGACGCCCACCGAAGGACTGTGTGGACGCATGCCAAGGACATGCTGCGTTATCCAAGCGAGCGCTGGCCCCTTATCGACGGGCTAGCGCTCGTTGCGAACCGGGGTCTACGGCCGATACAGGATCGCACCCGGAGCAACAGGGGGCAGTCGATTACACAGTAGCGACAGCAAGACAGCGACATCTCCGATCGAGTAGCCAAATACTTTCAGCGAAAGACTCACTGTGGGACGATCAGAACATGAGCAGCAAGTTCGAGGTTCTACCGGCGAAACAAGGCTCGCTTTCACTATTCACTCGATGAACAACCACACCGTCTTGTACGCCTCATCGAGCGCGGAAGCACTTCGCCTCGACAGCAAAATGTCGGCGAGGGGATTCGTGTGTTGCATCGCGAAACGACTCGCGGACTTGCCGAGGGCGGCGTGGAGTACGCCGACTTACGGTGGGCCTGACTCCCCGAGCGATGCATGCGGAGTTTGCTTTCGTCTTCGACTCTACCGCTGCCGGGAGCGACCTCTATGGTTTGGAATTCTCGTAGTCTTGGTTGTCTGCGCTCTGGCGTCACGGACCTCAGCGGACTGCGATAAGCCAGGGCGACATCCTCAACGCGCCGCTCGGTTGGGTGTGGAAGGAACTGGACGAGCACCTGGTCCGCACGAACGACTTTCCTCGATTGGCCACTGAGCAGTACTACGTCCCTATCTCACGAACATGTCGCGAACACAGGTCCGCGCGATGGACGCCGCGTTGCGAAACTCGACGGCCCCGTACTTGGGAACATCGACTGCTCGACATGGACTCCACTCAAGTCCTTCATGCTGCTTCCGCAGTACGCGATCCGCGACGGCGATGCGCTCGTCGTTCCAGAAGACGAGGGCGGCTCACCGCATATCACCCTGCCCCCAGGGGCCACGATTTCCGGCTCGTCGGAGTTGAGCAGACGCTCTACGGCGTGGTATTCGACCACCGCATGGACAACGGCGTACCGGAGTGGGCCGACGAGGACAGTGCGCTCACTCTGACCGCGCTTGGTGGCGCGCAGAATTCGCTGAGTGAATTAAAACTTGATCTCGACTACCGACGATATATCTACGTGACGAGCGAGACCCATGGTCACGGAGCCTCGCTTCGCAAAGCCGGGCTCGATGGGATAGACCCTGAGGAGCTTGCGCGGGCCATTGAGGCCAAGATCCGGAGCGGGCTCATATTCAACCTACGCTTCGTCCTTGGGACCCGTGAAGACGAGCCCGCTCCTGAGAACGACGCGCTAATGTTCACGGTCTAGGTGGAGTTCCCCGACGACACAGGCTCGGTCCGCTGTTAACAGGTCGGGGTTAAGTACTCCCCGACAAGTCACTCGGAAGAAGTGGTGACGTTTCACGAGCCAATCGTGCAAACCGCCGCGCCACCGCATGGAGCACAAGAGGCACCTCGTTACTTCTTCCGTAGGTTCAGGTTAAAGCCCCCGCAGGGGCACCGGAGTTCTTCTTCCTTTCCTGGGATGCCGAGAACGTAGATCCACCCGTCGCACGCATCGTTGCTACAGGTGAACATTTCGAGGAACTGCTTGCAGGCTTCAACGACCGGCGCGAAGTCTGCTTTCGTCATGGTTGCCCAGTCGTTGTTGTGGACTAAGGCGTTGATTGCCCAGTTTTCTTCGTCCTGGGCGAGTATTGCCGTCGCTCGCTCGTTTTTCAGCTCTTCAACTTTTTGCTTCGCGGCGTCGTTGTTCCATGAGTTCGCTGAGGCGGTGGCCTTTTTGAGCAGATCTCTGTGCCGGCCTTTGACTGCCGAGAAAAAAGATGAGAGGTCGTAGTTGTTATCGGCGCGGAACACGACCTGGCCTTGGATGCTCGCAGCTATATCAGCCAGCGACGACTCCAGATTGCGTCGCAGTTTATGCGCCGCGCCAGGAACATCGTCACTGGCAAGGTCGGTTTCGATCTGACTCCAGAAGTCGCCGCCTTGACCATAAAACGGCCCCCCATCGACGGTCCAGCCGTGGAATCGAGCGAGCGAGCGTCGAGCTATGAGACCCGAGGACTGCATCTGGCGCGCCCAAACCTCATCGTGGGTCGTCATGATGAACTGGACGTCAGGGAAGACGTCTTTGAGCAGCTTGCAGAACTGTCGGCGGTGGTTAGCGTCCACGGAGGTCACGACATCGTCGAGAACGGCAAGCCGGAAGTCCGATTTGAGGAGCTGCCTGATCAAGGCCAGGTAGAGGCAGACCCCCATCCCGTCCTGGTGACCTTCGCTGTGGTAGGCCATCGGTGGGAACATGCCGAGCCCGTAGAAGTCGACTTCGAGGTCGAGCTTCCCAGCGGTGGGTGACAGCCCTGCCTTGAAGGATGATTCGTCATCGGAGTTGATCTGCCGATAGAAGTTACTGAAGTCGGTCTCGACAGTCTTGTAGAGCGTCGTCAGTGCCGCGTCTGCCACAGAGTTGTACTTCTCGTAGACCTCGTTCGCCACTTTGTGAGCTGCGGTTGCCTTCGTTGCTTTCGCTCGCGCTTGGCGTAGTTGTGTCCAACGGTCTTGGGCGACAGTGAGGAAGGTTCGTGCGGCCTCAGTCGCGGTCTGGTCTGGCTGTGCTTCGATCGTCGCCTGAAGCGTCTTCAGCCCATCAGCGATCGGCGACGGAGCGGCCAAGGGATCGGTGGTGATGCGCTCGGACTCATCGCGTATGGACTCGATTGTCGCCAGCTTCGCCTCGAACGCGGCGAGGTCGTTTGACCAATCCAACAGGGACGTCTGCAACGCAGATTGTCCCAACGTGACGGCGTGCGGCTGTGCTGCATGGATCAAGAACCGAACGCCGCGAAGCTGCCCAGTCACCTTGCCCGCCGCGGTCTGGATGCGCTGCTGCAGCTTCGCGGCTGTCTCGGACCGAACGAGCTTATCGTTCAGATGTTGTCGCAACGATGCGACGTCGGGCCACTCCAGGTCGCACAGTGGACAGACGTTACTGATCACTAGTGGCAGGCCAGTCTCGACCAGTTGTCGGTGCTTTAGTGATTCGAGGATTGCGGGATCGGCATCGAGATCGCTCAACGCCGCGCCCAGGTCATTCGCTGCGTTGTCCAGTTCTTCATGCTCGGCCATGTACCTGGTAATGGCCTCAATGTCCCGGATGGCAGAAGCCCGGTTGAAAGCGCTTTGACTGTCTTCGGTTTTGGCTCCGGCGCTAAGGTCAGTCTCAAGGTTGACTGCTGGGAGGGCTCCCACCCCAAGCACTTCACGCCTCTTGTTGACCGCCACCGTGACCTCGCTCGACAGTAGGTCGGTGATGTCGAGACTGCGTTTGACGGCATCCTCTGCGGACTTGACGGCGTCGCCCGCGCTCCTTGCAGCAGCGTTAGTCTTGTTGCGGGCCGTGTTGAATAGACGACGAATCTCGTCGATACGGTCAAGCTTAAGAAGAGCCTGCACCTCTTGCGCACGTTTCCCCGGCTCGGCGTTGACGTACTTAATGACTTCACGTCGCGTCAGGATCAGCTCAGGATGGCGGGCAGCCCATTCCACGGCTGCGACGAATTCGGGAGTCTTGGGCTCCAGGGTGAACTGGCCTGCAGTCTTCACACTGCGAGTAAGAGTGCCTGTCTGTCCGCTGGCTAGGTGTGTGAAGGTCAACGTGACGCTAGCAGCGGCTGGGTTGTCACGCTGGTGCACATGTGGTGCGTGCTTCGCGATGGAAATGCCGCCCGTGCCGGGTCCGCTGAGGCGAGCGACGTTGCCCGTCAACGCGAAGTCGATGGCGTCTACCACTCCGCTCTTACCCGACCCGTTCGGCCCGACCACGACGAAAGACTTGCTGCCCATGTCGAGATCGAGGTCGCGGATGCCTCGGAACTCTTTTATACGAAGCTTCTGAACCTGGATCACAGCATTGACTCGCCACTTGCATCAGTGTAGAGCGCCACAAGATGGTCAGACTTCGGCAGCTTGTCCGCCGCCAGCAACACACCAAGACTCTCGGCCACCTGACGCGGCACATCATCAACTGCGGTCAACTCAACTAGAAAGTCTCTCAAGACCTCCGATTCGATACCAGCCACTCCACGCCCTTTGCTTGCGATCTCGGCGGAAACTGGACCGCCTGTTTGCTGCTGATGGCAACACGATGCTACCGCAGGGATACCGCTGAGTATGAGTCAACGCACGTTTCTCTTTCGGTGTGGGGGAACTCCACCACCAGCACACGTGCACCGCTGCCGCGGACTCGCCTCCCCCAACGGGTAAGCATCGGGAACCGCACGGCCCCATTGCAGGGATCGGTTTACGCCCGGGCGTCGCGCGCCATCGATAGAGCGCCGCGGCAACCCCGCTCGGTGCCACCTACCTCGTAGAGTTGGATCATGATCACTGAACGTTCGCACGTGTGGCGTTTTGACGAGCGAGGTTGACGAAGGGAGAGCCCATGGAGCAATCACTATTCTTCCGAGTGCGCCTGGAAGCAACTAATTTGGAAGCCATGGCGTCCCGCTGTCGATGTCGCCAGCGCGGGTTTCGATCCTCCCCTGGCAGTCCTATCGACGACGGTGGTGAGGGGGCTTGATCGTCGTCGACGGACGGACCGATCGAGAGAAGCTGATCGAGTTGCTCCAGGCACCCGAGCAGACACACTTGGAATTCAAGTCAGAACTGGACTTAATGACCACGCGAGATGAGTTGAACTTCGTCAAGGACGCGGTCTCGATGGGCAACCGACCGCCTGGCGGCTACATCCTGGTCGGTGTCAATGACGATGGCACTTTGGCTCTTTCTGCCGGCACGATTGCCGATCGAAGTCACTTCGATAGTGCCCGATTGGGCGACACGATCAGGAAGTACATCGAAGGCGAGGTTCATGTGATCTCGCAGATTCACGAGATCGATGGACATGAGGTCGTCATGATTTATCTTCCGCACCACCGCGATGGGCTTCCGGTGCCGATGGGCAAGCTGGGACAATTCCAAAGCCAGAACGGCAAGCAGGTTGTGGTTTTCCGTGAAGGAGACGTTCTTGTTCGCGAAGGGGCCAAGAACACTCCGCTTCGCCACGCGCACTGGAACGATCTGCTGAGCTTCCGCGACCAACAGCTACGCGAGGAAACCCGCATACATGTCGACTCGTTGATCGCCAACTTAGCTACTGCCATGCGGGCGGGAGGATCTAAGCCCGTCCTCGCCCCTTTGTCCGTTGGGATGGCGGACGACGCTTTCGGCGAAGCCGTGGTGTCACATTTAGAGTCCGCCAACGACCTCCAACTACGCAAATTCCTCACACAGGCCGCCGCGCTGGTGAGCAATCCTGTTGAACACCGGGCGGCTCTGGCCAAGATAACCATCCTCGCCGCTGACGCGATGTACTTCGAACGCGACGACATTGCCGGTAAAGCCGTCGATAGTCTCTTCGACGCCTACGCCAAGCTCGCTCAAGGAGAGGCCGCCGTACGACTCGACATCATCACGCGTGTGTATGTCCTTGGCAGTCTTGCCGTCCGCCTTAGACAGTGGACCGTTGTTCACAACCTTGTCCTTCGCCCGTACCCGACCAACGGTGACGCCTACATTTATTCGTCCTGGATCAGACACGGACAAGTCGGCGCCAGCCGTGCAGACCTCTTTCCAAAGGACAGGGGCGGCATGATGATCTCTGCGGCGCGTGTACTGATGAGCGAGCACCAGGCCATGCGTCCTGATATACCCGACAGCGCGGTGCCAGACTCCAGCGATCTCACGCACAACGACGCGCTCTTCAACTCGCTCTGCCAGTTCGACATTCTGTACTGCTTGATTGTGGTCGCCGAGGGCCAGCATCACGGAAGCGCATATCCGGCGGCATCCGCGATGAACCAGAAACGGGCTGATCCAGCATTTGAGGTCGTCGCAAGCGATCCGGACGCGCGTGCTGCAATGTTCCCCACTTCTGACGCGCGCAAAATTGCGGAAACGATGACACAGGTATTCACCAGCGCGGAACGCGAATCGTTTGGCTTCGGCGGGTTTTGGTGGTCTCTACCTCCGAGGGCGCAGCGCTTCATCGACAACCAGTTGGGAGAATGCACATGAGCACCCCCTTGCCACCGTAGGCGATGCTCGCGACGTCCATGCATACACAGCCCGGCGTGTCCACCGACACCGGTGTTCCCGCTGGATGCCGTCAACAAGTGGGGGATTCAGTGACCGCTCTCGACGAGCCTTATCGCCTGCACGGCTGCGGTCGGCCGTGTTAACGGTCGGGAACTCATCGGTGATTCCACTCATACGCTTCATTCGCGCGAGGTCGCCAAGGCGCGCTAGCGCCGCGACCTCCTAGTCGAAGCCGTCGCCCGCGGTTTGACCACCGTCCCAACGCCGAAGCGTCCCTCGAGACCGCCGGGCGTTCCACGTCCTTCATACTGCTGCCCAACGCCTACTGCGTAGGACAGGTCCGCTACCAAGACGCCGTGCATCCCGGTGTGCTCGAACCCATCGGCGACCCCGAGACCTGGCAGCGCGCCCAGACCTTCCTGGACACCGGTGCTACGGCGTCGGAACGTCGCCGCAAACGAGAGCACTACCTAAAAAGGGATGGGGTTACCCGCAAATCGTGGACACGTAGTGGAGCTACCTAGTGGTTAGGCAGC